>Ga0214921_10000519_pt1 | contig 71915 bp, 61 predicted proteins | sample LL1505_MetaG_FD_177992 | JGI IMG/M metagenome (GOLD analysis project Ga0214921, IMG submission 177992) | Freshwater microbial communities from Lake Lanier, Atlanta, Georgia, United States - LL-1505 | ecosystem: Environmental > Aquatic > Freshwater > Lake | place: USA: Georgia | collected... | reverse complement strand
GCGCTGCGGAGAGTTTTGCATCGCAGGGCTTTTTGACTTGGTCTTTTCGACCTCGCGCCCCTGACGCACCAATTGATTGATGGTTGGCATTTAAAAAAACGTCCCTAAACGTTTGGAATGAACAAAAAAACTTCTCCGCCCCAAATGCGGAAAAGCCTTCTAGTATAGCGTTGGATTAAGACCTAGGCAAAAATTTCTGCTCAAAGCTTGTGCAGATCAAAGTTGGCAAGTACCAACTTTTCTTATTTGATCCACAAACGAACAGCATCCCATGCTCGGCCCAAAACGCCCGCTTGCTCAACCGAGTCCAAGGCCTGCAGCGGCAAGTCAACCCAAAGCTGGTCGCCACGGAAAACCTGAAGACTTCCAATGGCTTGGCCTTTGGTCACAGGGGCCACCAGGGGGTCGGGTCTGACCAATTGGGTTTTGATTTGAGCCGCAGAACCCGCAGGAACAGCCACCACAAGGGCTTCGGATCGTCCCAATTTGATATTGGAGGCCTTGCCCTTCCAAATAGCAGGCGTGGCAACGGCTTGGCCCGCGTCGAACAATTTAACGGCATCAAAAGCGGTATAGCCCCAGTTGAGTAATTTTTGTGCCTCATTGGCCCTGGCAATTTCACTGTTGGTACCCAGCACAATGGCCATCAAACGGCGGGAGCCGACATTGGGGAAGTCGCGCTTGGCGGTTGCCACCAAGCAGTAGCCTGCGGCGTCCGTGTGGCCCGTTTTCAAACCATCGACGGTTGGATCCTTGAACAACAGCAAATTGCGATTGCTGTCATTGGCGGCTGGCGTGCCAGGGTAACGGTACTTTTTGATGGCATAGGTTGGGACATATTCAGGAAAGTCTCGCATCAGTCGCGTGGCCAAGGTGGCCAAGTCGCGCGCTGTGGTGGTGTGCCCCGCTTCTGTCAGGCCCTCTGGGTTTTTGTAGCTGGTGTTGTTCATGCCCAGAAGCTTGGCTTGCTCATTCATCATCTGGACAAAGCGCTCCACTGTGCCGCCCACGCCCTCTGCCAAAACCACGGTGGCGTCATTGCCCGATTGAACAATCATGCCCTTGATCAAGTCTTCAACCGGCACTTTCATTTTGGGGTCAATGAACATGCGCGAGCCAGGCATTTTCCAAGCACGCTCACTGACGCTGAGCGTTTGTTTCAAGTCAATTTTTTTGGCCTTCAAAGCGTCAAAAACCAAATAGGCACTCATGAGCTTGGTCAAGGAGGCCGGCTCCACAGGCATGTCCAGGTCGCGAGAGGCCAAAATTTGGTTGGCTGTGACATCCAACAACAAATAGGCACGGGCTGCAACTTCAGGTGCCGCAGGCGCTACGCCTTGGGCTTGGGCCGCGCCGGTCAAGCCCCCCCAAAACGAGAGGGCGAGGCTAATGGCCCATCCAGCACGGAGAATGAATTGGCGTGATTTTAAAAACAGGGTGGTCATGATGAATCTGAAAATGCGTGAATGAGCGTGAATAAGCGTGAAAGCGCGCCAAAGAACCTCAAGCTCGAAGATGGCGGCTGACCAGCGTTCGAAGGAGCGGCAATTGCCCGTGAAAAAAGTGTTCAACACCAGGAATGACTGTAACGGGCAAGGACTGCGGTCGCGCCCACGCCAGGACGCTGGCCAATGGCACGGTATCGTCTACTTCGCCGTGCACCACCAAGGTTTTTTCATGGAGCTCGGTAGGCACCGAAGCCACCTGAAAGCGCGACGCAGCCGTTCCCACCAAAACCAGTTTTTCCAACTGGATGCTTGTTGGCAAGCGCGCAAGCGCATGGCTTGTGACAAAGGCGCCAAAAGAAAAGCCCGCCAGTGCCAATGGATGTGAAGCTTGCACAGTGGCTTGGATGACGCTCATCAAATCATCCACCTCACCGCGACCTTCATCGTAGACGCCAGCACTTGCCCCTACGCCGCGGAAATTGAATCGAATGGCACGCCAACCACTTTGGACAAAGGCCTTGGCCAATGTTTGCACCACTTTGTTTTGCATCGTGCCGCCAAACAAAGGATGTGGGTGTGAAATCACGGCTGTGCCGTGATAAATGCCGCCTTCAGGCACATCACACAAACTCTCCAAAACGCCAGAGGGCCCTTGAAGCTGCAGGGTTTGCGTGGCAGCGTTCATCAGCGCCCAAGGTGGGGTGGCGTCAACAAGCGAGTGACAACTTGGCCATTTTTCAAATGGCTGTCGACAATTTCATCGATGTCGGTGTTGTCTACAAAACTGTACCAAGTGCCCTCGGGATAAACCACGGCCACAGGCCCGGCTGCACAACGGTCAAGACAGCCGGCTTTGTTCACTCGAACTTGGCCAGGCCCAGAAAGACCGAGGCTCTTGACGCGTGACTTGCAATGGTCAAAGGCCGCTTGCGCACCTTGAAGTGCGCAGCATTCTTCGCCATTCTTTCTTTCGTTCAAACAGAAAAAAATATGCCGTTCGTAGTAGGGCTTACTGGGAGCAGCCGCTTGGGCTGACTCGGTTGGGGAGGTTGCAGTTTGGCTCATGTGTTCATTTTAGTGTGGCGGGCTGAAGACAAACGGCGCATCAAATAAACCAGCAAAACAAAGGGCCAAAGCCAACCCAGCCATTGAATCAGGCCATGGAAACGAATAAATTGTCCTTGCTCCCAATTTTGCAGAGTCAGGGCAAAGTAGGCGTTGGCCGATGCATTGTTGAGCAGGGTAAGCTGTAAAACCAAACCCACCAGCGCCAACACTTGCAGCGCTTTTTCCTTCAGCCACATCAAGGGCCAAGCCGCCAAGGCCGCCAACACCAAAGCCACTTGCACCTGCGGGCTCATCCAGCTCCAGGCATGGACGGGGCCGTAGGTCAAAGCCGCGGACAAGGCGGTGCACAGCAAGCCAAGTGCTGACAAGAAAAACCAAGACACCACTTTTTGATGTCCATGCCGAACCAGGCTGAATGCCAACAGACAGGGCAGCAATTGACCCAGACTGACACACAAAATTTCGTAGAGCGGGAGCAATGGTTGCAGCTCCACTTCGCGAATTGGCAACCAATCAAGCCATGGGGTTTCTTGCAGCCACAAGGCCAGTGCTTCTTCTGCGCGCTCTAAAACCTGCCCCAAGCCCATGGGAACAGGGGCTGGAAAAAGCAAGGAGACAGGCCACAAGGCCAGCAACACCAAGGAGCCTTTGGCGTCGGGCAAAAACCAGTTGGCACGAAAACGGCTCCAGCGATCTAAGAACCCAAAACGCTCCAAGATCCAGGCTGCGCCAGCCCCCATCAAAGTACCCAAGCTGTTCAAGCACCAGTCCAAATTGGAAGGCACACGGGCCGGTAGAAAGAGCTGCAAAGACTCCATGGCCAGCGCCAAAAGCGAGCCCATGGCCACCGTCAAGATCACCGCGGGCCATTGGGGGGCACTGCGCTGCAGCGCCAAGGCGACCACGAAACCCAAAGGCGCGTAGCCTAAAACATTAGAAAGGACATCAAAAGAAGTCCAATAGCGGGGCCAAGGTGCCCACAAAAAGGCTGTCCAATCAACCCCCTGCGAACGCCAACCTTCAAAGGGATAAAGGCTGGCATAGATGATCAATGCGGCATAAATGCCAGCCAAAGGCCATGCCGCTGTTTTGTTCATCGTGCGTGCTGGCTTGGCTTAAAAAGGTTTAACCACCACCAAGATGACCACGGCGACCAGCAACAAAACAGGCGCTTCGTTGAACCAGCGGTACCAAACATGGCCATGTGTGTTTTCTTGGGCTTCAAATTTTTTCAAAATTCGACCGCAAGCGTGGTGATAGCCCACAATCAAAAGCACCAAACTTAACTTGGCGTGCATCCAAGCATTGCCCGGTCCCCAGCCAATGCCGACGCCCCACCAAAGCCAAACACCCAGCGCGATGGCGGGCACCGACAAAATGGTGGTGAAGCGCAACAGCTTTCTGGCCATGAGCAGCAGTCTTTCGCGCTCGGCCACAGAGTCGTCTGGCACCATGGCCAAATTGACGAAAATTCGGGGCAAATAAAACAAGCCAGCAAACCAGCTGGCCACGAAGACGATGTGAAAGGCTTTGATCCAGAGCATGCCTTAAGTGTAGCCCCGTCGCTTCATTTGACAAAGATCAGGCACAATTTTCAAATGGCATGATTGGCTCAACATGAGCCCCTCAGCCGCCCATCAAGATAAGGCCTCCTCCCATGCGCGTATTCACTGTTTCAGGCCATCACGTTCAAGCTGCCTTGTCGTTGCCCAGAAGCCTGCCTGACAATGGTTTTGTTTGGGTGGCCTGCTCACGCACTTTTTTTCAAACGGAGCAAGCCCAAGTTCAAAAGGCGCTGCTTGAGTTGAACGGGCAAAATTTGCTCGATTTGCATGTGTCAGATTTACTCAACAGCCAGCTGCCTTCTCGGTTTGATTTAACTTCCGACTGCGATATTTTGGTGTTCAGGCGTCTGGCCAATGCAGCTCGCGAAACAGAAAAAACAGAGGCGCCTGGCTTGAGAAAAATCAAGCCCAAGCTCAGCGGGCCACCCGCTCTGCGCCGTGTCGACACCAGTCCCATTGGCTTTGCCGTATTTGACAAGGTCCTGCTTACGGTCCACCCTGACGACTGCGCCGTTCGAGAAGCCTATGCCGATCGACTTCTGGCAGCCAGCCATGCTTTGCTTGAAAAAGAAAGCGCAAGTCAAACTTCAGGGCAAGGGCAGGATGCCGCCGACAACCGCTCGGCTGGCGCCAGAGGCATTCCTGTCAGTCCCGCAGACATGATGCTTCGCATGGTCAGTTTGGTGGTCGATGCTTATTTGGATTTGCGCCGCGACCTCACGCGTCAACTGGATCATTGGCAAGCAGAGCTCATCAACCCCTATACCCGGTTCAACAATTGGGCCGCACTTTTGGAAGCGCGCTTGTCTTTGCATCATTTGGATGAAATTTGCGAAGACCAACGCAGCGCCATGCAAGCTTGGCTAGAGTCATTGAACACCTGGGCGTCACCCACTTCCGATGCATTGGCCAAAGAACACGAAATTCTCAAAGTGCGAAGCCGCGATGTGTTGGAGCACATTGATCGGGTGGTAAATCACGTGCGGCGCTTAGAGCAAAGCATCGAAACAGCCGTGCAAATTCACTTTAACGCGCAAAGCAATCGCACGAACGAGTCGATGCGAATGCTCACAACCCTCACGGCTATTTTTCTGCCGCTGAATTTGATTGCCGCTATTTTTGGCATGAACTTTGATGTCATCCCGCTGCTGCATGCACAAACGGGGTTCTGGTGGATCATCGGCTGCATGGCCCTGATCGCATCGTGCTTGGGCTGGTTCTTTTGGCGCAAGCGCTTTTTGGCACGATCAGGGCGGTGAGTTCAATGTGCAACGCCCAGCAAGTGCTTGTTGAAAAACGTCAAGGTTCTTTGCTTGGCCAATGCAGCAGCTTCTGCCTGCCAAGCGCCCCTGTGGTTGCAATTGAAGCCGTGATGCGCGGGGTAAGTGAACACCTGCGCGGTGGGGTGTGCTTTTTGGAAGGCGGCCACGGATTCCATTGAAATCCATTTGTCTTCTTCAGCAAAGTGCGCCATGACGGGTACCTTGGCTTGGCGTGCCGATTCAGCCTCTGTGGTCATGCCGCCACCATAGTAAGGTGCCGCCGCAGACAAGCCATTCAACAGACAAGCAGACCGCCAAGTGAGCAAGCCACCCCAGCAATAGCCCACAATGCCCACTTTGCCGCCACAACTGGCGTGTGCATGGTCAATGGCGGCTTGAATATCTTGCAAGGCGCCCGGTGCAGGCAATGCCTCAACGGCTGTTTTGAGTGCCATGCCAGCACCCATGTCGGCCTCGGCATAACCCAGCTCCACCTGGGCTTGTACGCGTTGAAACATGGCCGGTGCAATGGCCAAAAAACCCTCCTTGGCGTAGGCATCTGCCACTTCCCGGATGTGCGCATTGACCCCAAAGATTTCTTGTATGACCAGCACGGCCGCTTTGGCGGGCGCAGCGGGTGTGGCCACATACGCTGGCACTTGCGTGCCGTCTGCCGCAGACAATTGAATGATGGATCCCATGAATTTCTCCTGAAAAAATTAAGTGGCGAGCACTCGCTCAACAAAATCAAGGCGGTCTTGGCCCCAAAAAATTTCTCCATTCACCACATAACTCGGCGCGCCAAAGACACCCGCATCAATGGCCATTTGGGTATAGGTTTCATAGCGCTCCTGCGTGGCTTGGCTGTAGGCTTGCTCCAAGCAACTGGCTGGCAGGTTTTGCTCCTTGAGCAGTTCTACCAAGGTTTTTTCATCTGCAATGTTTCGCTGCTGCGACCAAACCGCCGACAAAATAGCACCCGAGATGGCCATGGCCGCGTTGGCGCCCTGCGCCATGTCAACGGCAATGATGAGCTTGGCTGCGTCATCGCCGCTGACCGGAAAAAATGTAGGTTTGAGATGCAGGGGTGCACCCAACCATTTGCTAAAGCGAGCCAATTCCGTCAATCGATAAGCCTGCCTTTGAGGCGCTCTTTGTCCAAGAGGCAGGCCTCCAGAAATAGGAAAAACCTTGCCGCCTAAATCGATGGGCATGACGCGCACCGAGGCACCCGATTTTTGGAGGATGGTTTGAAAACGTTGGTGACCCAAATAAGCCCATGGGCTTTGCGGGGCGAAGTAATAGTCGACTGAGAGACTCACAAAAAGCTCCTACTTAAGGTAATCTGCGTATTTAAATCAAACACAGGCCTCTGTTTTAACAGTTTGGCCATAACTCTGCAGGAGACAAACCATGCGCAAAGTTGTATTGGTCACGGGGGGTGGCCGCGGGATCGGTGCTGCCACATGCATTTTGGCGGCTCAAAAAGGCTGGGATGTGGCGGTCAATTACACCGCCAACGCCGACGCGGCACAACAAGTGGTCAAGCAAATTCAAGCCACCGGTGCTCGCGCAATGGCAGTGCAGGCCGATGTGGCGGATGAGGGGCAAGTGCTGGCCATGTTCAAACAAGTGAAGGCCGAATTGGGGCCCCTGCAAGGCCTGGTCAATAACGCCGGTGTGATCGACGTCACTGCGCGGCTCGATGAAATGAGCATGGCGCGCTGGCGCCGAATGTTTGATGTCAATGTTTTGGGCTCTATGCTTTGCGCGCGCGAAGCCATTTTGCAAATGAGCACCAAGCATGGCGGCCAAGGCGGCAGCATTGTGAACTTGTCGAGCGCGGCTTCTCGGCTTGGCGCGGCGGGCCAGTACCTGGATTACGCCGCAGCCAAAGGCGCCATCGACAGCCTGACCTTGGGTTTGGCCAAGGAAGTTGCTGGTGAGGGCATTCGCGTCAATGCCGTTCGCCCCGGACTTATCGACACCGAAATCCATGCCTCGGGCGGCCTGCCCAATCGCGTGAAAGACCTGGAGCACTTGGTGCCTGCCAAGCGTGGTGGTAGCGCCATGGAGGTGGCCCAAGCCATTGTGTGGCTGTTGTCTGAAGAAGCCAGCTACACCACCATGAGCTTGATTGACGTGTCCGGAGGGCGCTGATGTCAGCCGAAAGCGCGCGCACCATCCGCTATTACTGGGAAGACATGCAGCCTGGCAGTGAGCGCGATTTGGGCAGCATCTCCCCCACACGCGAAGAGATCATTGCCTTTGCCACACAATTCGACCCTCAACCATTCCACTTGAACGATGAGGCAGCCAAGGCATCTGTCTTTGGTGATTTGTGCGCCAGCGGTTGGCACACCTGTTCAATGGCCATGAGGCTGATGGTGACCAACTTTTTGCACGAAGCTGCCAGTTTGGGCTCGCCTGGCTTGGAAAACGTGCAGTGGAAAAAACCCGTCCTTCCCAATGACACCCTGCGCTTGACACACAAAATCTTGGCTTCTAGGCCCATGCGCTCTAAACCCGATGTCGGTTTGGTTCGAACCCAATGGGAAATGCACAACCAGCATGGTGAGTGCGTTTTGCACATGGAAGGCTGGGGCATGTTCCGGCGCCGCCACCCTGCCACCGAGGTGGCCAAGACCGATTAACATCTGCATTTCAAACCGCAGTTGTATCTGCGCTTACCCCACACATTCCAACTCCTTTTAGGCCTTAGGATTTTTCATGACTGTCACCAGCATCGCTCATTTCATTTCGGGTCACAAAGTCTCGGGCTCGAGCACCCGTGCACAAGACGTCTTCAACCCGGCCACTGGCGCCGTCACTGGCCGTGTGAGTTTGGCCAATACCCAAGACGTCGAACAAGCGGTTGCCTCCGCGCAAGCGGCGTTTCCAGCTTGGGCCGATACACCTGCATTGCGCCGCGCCCGAGTGATGTTCAAGTTTTTAGAGCTGCTCAATCTTCACCGCGACCAACTGGCACACATGATCACGGCTGAGCATGGCAAAGTCTTTACCGATGCACAAGGCGAGGTCACTCGCGGCATCGAAATTGTGGAATTTGCCTGCGGCATTCCGCAATTGCTCAAGGGCGACTTCACCGACCAAGTTTCAACCGGCATTGACAACTGGACGCTGCGCCAGCCTTTAGGTGTTGTAGCGGGCGTCACGCCCTTTAACTTTCCCGTCATGGTGCCTATGTGGATGTTTCCTGTTGCCATTGCGTGTGGCAACACCTTTGTCTTGAAGCCCAGCCCACTAGACCCCAGCCCTAGCTTGTTGATGGCAGAACTTTTAAAACAAGCTGGCCTGCCTGATGGTGTTTTCAATGTGGTGCAAGGCGACAAAGAAGCCGTGGATGCACTGGTCACACACCCCGACGTCAAGGCTGTGAGTTTTGTGGGCTCAACCCCCATTGCCAACAGCTTGTACGAAAACGGCGCTCGGCACGGCAAACGCGTGCAAGCTTTGGGCGGCGCCAAAAACCACATGGTTGTGATGCCCGATGCGGACATTGGCCAAGCGGTCGACGCGCTCATCGGTGCCGCTTATGGTTCGGCAGGTGAACGTTGCATGGCCATCAGCGTGGCTGTGTTGGTGGGCGATGTGGCTGAGCGCTTGATGCCCTTGTTGATTGAAAAAACACGCGCGCTCAAAGTACTGAATGGCGAGAACCTGGCGGCAGAAATGGGCCCCATCGTGACCGCAGCAGCCCAGCAGCGCATTCGAGGCTACATTGACGCCGGTGTGGCCGAAGGCGCCAAATTGTTGGTCGATGGCCGTCAATTTGATGGCGCCAAAGCAGGCGCAGGTTGCGACAAGGGCTTCTGGTTGGGCGGCACCTTGTTTGACCACGTCAGCACCGACATGAAGATCTACAAGGAAGAAATTTTCGGCCCCGTCTTGTCATGTGTGCGGGTGAAAGATTTTGGTCAAGCGGTACAAATCATCAATGACCACGAGTTTGGCAATGGCGTGAGTTGCTTCACGCGCGATGGCAACATAGCGCGCGAGTTTGCACGCCGTATTCAGGTGGGCATGGTGGGCATCAACGTGCCCATTCCTGTGCCCATGGCTTGGCATGGTTTTGGTGGCTGGAAGCGCAGCTTGTTTGGCGACATGCATGCTTATGGCGAGGAAGGCGTGCGCTTTTACACCAAGCAAAAATCCATCATGCAGCGTTGGCCCGAGAGCATTGGCAAGGGCGCCGAGTTTGTCATGCCCACGGCCAAATAAGCTGCGACACTTTTTTGAGGCGCCATGAACGACAGCACTTTTGACTACATCATCGTTGGCGCTGGCACCGCAGGATGTCTTCTGGCCAATCGATTGTCGGCAGATACCAGCAAACGTGTATTGCTGATTGAAGCCGGCAAGCGCGACGACTATCACTGGATCCATATTCCAGTGGGTTATTTGTACTGCATTGGCAATCCACGCACCGATTGGCTTTACCAAACAGAGGCCGCGCAAGGCTTGAACGGCCGAACACTGCGCTACCCTCGAGGCAAAGTGCTGGGAGGTTGTAGCAGCATCAACGGCATGATTTACATGCGAGGTCAGTCGCGCGACTACGATCAGTGGGCCAACTTCACTGGTGATGACGCCTGGCGCTGGGATCAATGCCTGCCCTATTTCAAATTGCACGAAGACCACCATCAAGGCGCCACTGCATTGCACGGCGCCAAAGGTGTTGTCACTGAGCTTCTCAAGCCCCAAGCGCACGACAACGTCGCCTCGACCGATTACTTTCAGCTTCTCAAAGCGCGCCAAGCAGGCGGCGAATGGCGTGTTGAAAAACAGCGCTTAAGCTGGGGTGTACTGGATGCGTTTGCCCTTGCGGCCCAACAAGCGGGCATACCGTCTTCGAATGATTTCAATCAAGGCAACAACGAAGGTGTTGGCTATTTTGATGTGAATCAAAAAAGTGGTTGGCGCTGGAATACGGCACAAGCTTTTTTAAGACCCACCTGCTTTGCTCGACCCAACTTCGAACTTTGGACCCAGGCCCAAGTGGCTGGGCTGGTCATTGAAACGGATGCCGATGGTGGCAAGCGATGCACCGGCGTCAAGGTTTGGGATGGCCACCAATTGGTCACGGCCACCGCCACGCGCGAAGTCGCTCTGAGCGCGGGCAGCATTGGCTCTGCCCAAATTTTGCAACTCTCAGGCATCGGCGCCGGCAAGGATCTGAAACAAGTGGGCGTGGATGTTGCCCATGACTTGCCAGGCGTGGGCGCAAATTTGCAAGATCATTTGCAAATTCGTTCGGTCTATAAAGTGAAGAACGCCAAAACGCTGAACACCTTGGCCAACAGTTGGTGGGGCAAAACCAAAATTGGATTGGAATATGCCCTGTCTAGATCAGGGCCCATGAGCATGGCCCCCAGCCAATTGGGTGCCTTCACAAAAAGCGATGCAGCGCGCGAGTGGGCCAACATTCAATACCATGTGCAGCCACTCAGCCTTGACGCTTTTGGCGAGCCCTTGCACAGTTTTCCCGCCATCACGGCCAGCGTTTGCAACTTGAACCCCAGCAGCCGCGGCAGCGTCAGCTTGAAGAGCCCAGACTTCAAAGTACCCCCGGCCATTGCGCCCAATTATTTGAGTACCGACGAAGATCGAAAAGTGGCTGCAGACAGCTTGCGCGTCACCCGGCGCATCATGTCGCAGGCAGCCATGTCCGCTTTTGAGCCCGAAGAGTTCAAGCCGGGTGTTCAGTACCAAACTGATGAAGAGCTGGCCCGCCTTGCCGGCGACATTGCCAGCACTATTTTTCACCCTGTGGGCACCACCCGCATGGGTCGCGAGGACGACCCCATGGCCGTCGTCAACAGCCAATTGCAAGTTCGCGGCATTCGCGGTTTGCGCGTGGTGGATGCCGGTGTCATGCCCACCATCACGAGTGGCAATACCAACAGCCCTACTTTGATGATTGCCGAAAAAGCGGCTCACTGGATGGCCAAAGATGCCAAGGAGTTTGCCGCGGGAAATCCCTGATGGCAAAGCCCCATGAAGCGTTTTACATTTCATGCACTCGATGAACTGCTGTTTGGGTTCGTTTTGAGGGCAGAGGAGACACCCAAACTAATCGAATATGAACATCCAAAACGAGATGTGACTTTTTACAAGCGTCGCGCAAGCGGCGCTTTTTTTTGATGGAAATACTGCTCGTCTCCCTGGCCTCGCTGTTTGCAGGCATGGTCGACTCCATTGTGGGTGGTGGTGGACTCATTTTGGTTCCCGCCCTTTTTGCCGCGTTTCCTTATGCGCCGCCTGCCACCTTGGTGGGCACCAACAAAAGCGCCGCCATTTGGGGCACTGCTTTTGCCACCTACCAATTCAGCAAAAAAGTGGACCTGCGTTGGGCCGCTTTGATTCCAGCGGCCATGGCTGGATTGTTGGGCTCTGCCTGCGGCGCGTGGACGGTGACGCACATTGACCCAAGTTTTTTGCGAAAAGCCTTACCGTTTTTACTCATCGCTTTGCTTATTTATACCCTTGCCAAGAAAAACATGGGGCAATTGCACGAGCCTCGATTTCAGGGCAAAAAAGAGGCTTTGGTTGCAGCAGTCATGGGCCTGCTGATTGGTTTTTACGATGGCTTTTTTGGACCAGGAACTGGCAGTTTTTTTGTTTTTGCTTATGTCCGTTTCTTGGGCTACGACTTCTTGAACGCTTCGGCTTCTTCCAAACTGATGAACACCGCCACCAACTTTTCAGCCTTGGCCTTGTTCACTTGGCAAGGCCATGTGTGGTGGCATCTGGCAATTCCGATGGCCTTGGCCAATGTGGTTGGCAGTCTGATTGGCACCCGACTGGCACTCCAACACGGCGCGGTCTTTGTGCGTTATGCCTTCTTGTTCGTTGTCGGTGCTCTGATCTTGAAAACCACTTACGACGGGTTTTTGCGCTGAGGCGCAAATTGGGTGTAAGCAACACCCAGCAAAGCAATGGCCGCACCTGCCAATTTGAGGGTGGTGTATTGCTCACCTGTTATGGCCCACGCAAATAAACCTGCCACGGGCGGCATGAGGTACATGAGGGGTGCCGTTTTGGCCACGCCCCGCACCTGATTCACCCAACCCCAAACCAGCCAACCCCCAAAAGCGGAAATCAACACCGACCACCCCATGGCCGCCCAGCCTTGCACACCCAAACTGGCCCAAGGCGCTTCGAGCCCAGCCGGAATAGACAGCAACATGACTGGCAGTCCTCCCCAAAGCGTGGCATAGCCCATGGTCAATATGCTGCCGTGTTTTTCGAGCATGGGTTTGGCTTGCACGGTGTAATAAGAAAATAAAACAGCTGCAACAAAAAGCACCACATCACCCCCGCTAGCTCGCATGTCCCCTTTCATGATTTTTTCAGAAAGGAAAATCAGCACGCCTGCAAACGCCACCGACACACCCAAGACTTGGTAACGCTGAAGTCGCTCGTGGCCTTTCCAACGCAAAATCAACAAGGTGAAAATGGGGCCACACGCCAAGATCACAGAACTTGAGAATGGCGTTGACAAATGGATGCCATAACAAACGATGCCCACATGCAAGCTGTGCCCAATAAAGCCCAGGCTGGCCAACTCAATGAGGTCTTTGCGAGCGATGGGTGGGAAAAATTGACCCAAGGTGATGCGCATCATGATCAAGGCACAAGTGGGCATGATCAAGTAACGGGCAAATAAAAAACCACTGGGTGACAAAGTGTCGAGCAGGTACTTTTGAACGCTGAAGTTGGCACCCCAAATCAAGATCAACATGAACGCGGCCACCAGGGCCAAGGTGTTTTGCTGCTTGGCGTTCAAAGTGCGTCCAACACGGTGACTGGCACGCGGGCAGCCAAAGCACACATCAACTCATAGCCCACCGTGCCTGCCGCACTGGCCACTTCATCAATCGAGACGCCTGCAGATGGCAGGTTTGTTTTTGTGGGTAAGCCCCATAGCGTGACTTCACTGCCGCGATCGGCATGAGGCAATTCGGTGATGTCAATGGTGATCATGTCCATGCTCACGCGGCCCACTGTGCGCGATCGCACACCGTCCACACAGACGGGCGTGCCGGTCGGTGCATGTCTTGGGTAACCATCCGCATAGCCACATGCCACAACCCCAATTCGCATAGGTCGATCGGCAACAAACGCAGAGCCATAACCGACTGTGTCACCCGGCTGCAAATGCTGTACGGCAATGACCGACGCATTCAAACTCATCACAGGTTTCAAATTCCATTGCGCTGCAGAATGCGCAGGGTAATCTGGAGAGCTGCCGTAAAGCGCAATACCTGGGCGCACCCAATCAACGCGAACCTTGGCGTCTTTGGCGTGACGCAATACGGCCGCGCTGTTGCAAAGACTGCGTTCACCCGATAAATCGTGGGTGTATTCTTGAAACAGCGCCATGGCTGCCGAAATGCCTTTGTCACCATCTGCGTCACTGAAGTGCGACATCAGAGAGATTTCGTCGACTTGAGGCAATGCATTCAAGCGTGTCCAAGCCGCACGAAAGGCCTGCGGGGTCAACCCCAAACGATTCATACCCGTATTCATTTTAAGGAATACGCGATGCGCTTGATGTGTTTTGTGAATGGCCAACATGTCAATTTGAGCTTCGCAATGCACCACATGCCACAAGTTAAGACGTGAACACCACTCCAGATCGCGAGTTTCAAAAGCCCCTTCCAGCAACAGAATGGGGCCACGCCAACCCAATTGCCGAATGCGTTCGGCGTCCGCCAAGTCAAGCAGGGCAAGGCCGTCCGCAGCACGCAAGCCTTCCAAGACCCGTTCAATGCCATGGCCATACGCATTGGCTTTCACAACCGCCCACACCAAAGCATCGGGTGCGCTTGATTTCATTTGCGCGAGATTGTGTCGCAAAGCTTGAAGGTCGATGGTGGCCTGAATCGGTCTTGGCATGTCAGATCGTTGAACTGAAATCAATCACAAGGGAAGAAGCCTAGATTGTGTCACTACATAGCGTGATATAACAGAAACTTACGCCAACACCTGCATTGCAAGTGTTGCTTTGTTCCATTTTCTCAACTTCGATTTCGGCTTTTTGCCCTCTCGAATCACAGCATGATTTCATGAAGCGCGGTTTTTACACCATCATGTCGGCCCAGTTTTTCAGCTCGCTGGCCGACAACGCACTTTTTGTTGCAGCAGTTGAACTCATTCGCATCAGTGGTGGTGCCGAATGGCAGCGTGCGGCTTTGGTGCCCATGTTCGCACTCTTTTACGTGGTGCTTGCGCCCTTTGTAGGCGCCTTTGCCGACTCTAGGCCCAAAGGTGAGGTCATGTTCATCAGCAACGCCATCAAAGTGGTGGGTTGTTTGATGATGCTGTTTGGCACGCACCCTCTTCTGTCTTATGCCATCGTGGGCTTGGGCGCTGCGGCTTACTCCCCCGCCAAATACGGCATCTTGACCGAATTGTTGCCTTCTTCCCAATTGGTCAAAGCTAACGGATGGATTGAAGGTTTGACCATTGCCTCCATCATCTTGGGTGTTTTGATTGGCGGCCAATTGGTGGGCCCCAATGTGTCTGAGTACTTGTTGGGCTTCAATATGCCGTTTTTTGACACTGGCATCGATACAGGGCCTGAAGCTGCTATTTTGTTGTTAATTTCTTTGTATGCTTTGGCCGCTTGGTTCAACACCCGCATTCCCAACACCGGTGTCGAGTTGCGCCCAATGCCGAAAAACTTAATGGCCTTGTTGCCCGATTTCTGGGGCTGCAATTCACGTTTGTGGAATGACAAATTGGGACAAATCTCTTTGTCAACCACCACCTTGTTTTGGGGCGTGTCGGGCAACCTGCGTTACATCGTCTTGGCGTGGAGTGCCGCCGCTTTGGGATACTCCACCACGCAAGCCTCGAGCTTGGTGGGTGTTGTAGCCATAGGCACAGCCGTGGGTGCCGTGGTCGCCTCCATGCGCATGAAGCTGCACCAAGCCACCCTGGTGATGCCACTGGGCATTGGCATGGGCATCTTGGTCATGGGCATGAATTTCATTGACAACGTTTGGGTGGCGGCGCCCTTCCTCATTTTGCTGGGCGCATTGGGTGGCTTTTTGGTGGTGCCCATGAACGCCTTGCTGCAACACCGCGGCCACAATCTGATGGGCGCTGGGCGCTCCATTGCGGTTCAAAATTTCAATGAGCAGGCCTGTATTTTGTTGTTGGGCGGTTTATACACATTCTCGACTGGCATGGGGCTCTCTGCCTTCGGCGCCATTACCGCATTTGGGTTTGTGGTGGCCAGTTGCATGTGGCTCATCAAACGCTGGCACGAGCGCAATTTGCGCGAGCACAGTGAAGAGGTGAAGCATTTGATCGAAGTGGCTAAAAACGACAACCTGCATGGTTGAGTGCTCAGCCTGTAGTTCATTTGACTCTGGTTTAAAAAGGCGCATCCCGTGAAAACAATCTACGATTTTGAAGCCACTCAAATGAACGGCCAAAGCTTGGCGCTGAGCCAACTTCGAGGCAAGGTCATGTTGATTGTGAACACCGCCAGCGCTTGCGGCTTCACACCTCAATTTGCAGGACTCGAAAAAGTGCATCAAGCCTACAAAGACCAAGGCCTAGCAGTGTTGGGCTTTCCCTGCAATCAATTTGGCAATCAGGATCCCGGCAGCAATCAAGCCATCGCGCAATATTGCCAAGTCAACTACGGCGTGAGTTTCACCATGCTGGAAAAAGTCAATGTGAATGGACCCGATGCACATCCGCTTTACCAATGGCTGTGCGCCGAAGCACCCGGCCTACTGGGCAGCAAAGCCATTAAGTGGAATTTCACCAAGTTTTTGGTTGGGCGTGATGGCCGCGTGATCAAGCGCTATGCCTCCATGGACAAGCCAGAAAAAATAGCGCAAGACATTGAAGCGGCTCTGGCCGCGCACTGACTTCAGGTCACTGACTTTTTGTCAGCACCTCATCCACCAGCTCCACCCAGTGCCTCACAGGCACATCGGCGCCACTTTGCAAATGCGCAATGCAGCCAATGTTGGCACTCAAAATGGCCGTGGGCTGCAACTTGTTGAGGTGCCCCAGTTTGCGATCGCGCAAGGCATAGGCTGTGTCAGGTTGCAGCACAGAATAAGTACCCGCCGAGCCACAGCACAAATGTGACTCGTTGTCGGCCACGCGCAACTTGAATCCCAACTGACCCAGCTGGGTCTCTACCCCGCCTTTGAGTTGTTGGCCATGCTGCAAGGTGCATGGCGGGTGGTAAGCCAGCAAGCCGACTTGCTCAATCTGCTCGGTTTTTAATTTCTTTTGCAGCTCAGGCAAACACATGGGCAACAACTCGCTCAAGTCGCGTGTGAGTTTTGAAATACGCTTTGCCTTTTCTGCATATTGCACGTCATGTTGCAACAAGTGGCCATACTCTTTCACGGTGGCACCACAGCCCGAAACATTCATCACAATGGCTTCGACACCTTGCTCAACCCAAGGCCACCACGCATCGATGTTGTGACGCATGTGGTCCAAACCACCCACTTGATCGTTCAAGTGAAACTTCACCGCACCACAACAGCCTGCAGCCGGCGGCACGATAACCTGAATGCCACAAGCATTGAGCACACGCGCCGTTGCTGTGTTGATATTGGGCATCATGGCGGGCTGCACGCAACCGGCCAACATCAAGACCTTGCGAGCATGCGTTGCTTGCGGCCACGCGCCTGCATTTTGCGGCGCTGGTACCTTGGCCTTCAAAGCGGCGGGCATGAATCCTCGAACACTTTGTCCCAACTTCATGGCAGGTGCAAACAGCGCAGAAGTAAGACCTTCCTTGAGCACCCAACGCAGTGCGCGCTCCTTCAATGGCCTTGGCACTTTGGCATCAACCACCTTGCGGCCGAGGTCAACCAAATGACCATATTCAACACCGCTAGGACAGGTGCTTTCGCAGTTGCGACACGTGAGACAGCGGTCGAGATGCATTTGTGTTTTGCGCGTAGGCTCTGCCCCTTCAAACACTTGCTTCATGAGATAGATGCGGCCCCGCGGCCCGTCCAATTCATCGCCCATCAATTGATAGGTGGGGCAAGTGGCGGTGCAAAATCCACAATGCACGCATTGACGCAAAATGGCTTCGGCTTCTTTGCCGATCAGGGTGTTTTGAAACTCAGGTGCGAGTTGGGTTTGCATGTTGAGCCTCAGAAATGCGCGTTCAGTCTGCGCGGGCCAAAGACGCCCGCAGGGTCGAATTCGTGTTTCAACGCTTGTTGAATGCGTTGTTGTACTGGGTCAAGCGGTGTGAAGACGGGTGTGTTCAGGCGCATGGCCGCAGTGGCCTGCTGAGGCCGACGAAAAACAGTAGCTTGACCCCCCACGGCAGCGGCTGTGTGCCTCATATTGGATGCTTCGCTGAGCGGCGCCCAGACCCAACGCTGCGCACCATGCCACTCTATGAAAGTTGAACTTGCCGTGATGGGCAAGTTGAGTACCGGCGCAGTTTGGGGTACCGACAAACGCCACAAAGCCAGGTCTTCAGAAGCGGCGTGTTCTGTGAAAAACGGCAAACGTTGATCACGGGCCAAAGCCCAATCATGGGCTGCTGCTTCGACCGTTTGTTCCACCAACTCACTTTGCAACCTGGCCACATCTTGCGACATGCGCAGCTTGGCTGATTGCACCGCTGCGTGCGCACCGCGCAAACGCACAAACAAAATTTCGGGCGCGCCAGCTTGCGTGGTGTCTTTGACCCAGCAACTGGCATTCAAGGGCAAAGGTTGACCGCCCCATTGGTGCAACAAATTCAGAGCTTTGTCTTGCGGCAGCTGGCACATCAAAAAGGCCTCGGCAGGCGCCACAGGCAAGACCTTCAAAGAAACCTCTGTGATCAGGCCCAAGGTGCCCCAACTGCCAACCAACAAACGGCTCACGTCATAACCGGCCACATTCTTCATGACTTGGCCACCAAAGCTCAGGTGCTCGCCGCGGCCATTGATGAACCGAAGCCCCAGCACAAAATCTCGAACCGACCCCACGCTGGCCCTTGCAGGGCCGCTCAAGCCAGAGGCCACCATGCCGCCCACCGTGGCTGGTTTGGCGGAAGGTGCGCCATCAGTGGCAACTTGGAAATGAGGCGGCTCAAACGCCAAGCACTGCCCCTGCTCTGCCAGTGCAGCCTCCAACGCCTTCATGGGTGTGCCCGCAGCCACCGTGACCACCAGTTCACTGGGTTCATACTGGGAAATGCCTTGTAGCCCGCGCGTTTCCAACAATTCGCCCTCTAAAGATTCACCATAAAAATCATGGCTGCCAGAACCATGAATGCGAAATGTGGGACGGCGACCTTCAGGCTCTGCGGCGGCAGAGCGAATGGTTTCCATAAGCGTTGGCAGATCGAGGGCCTGATCTTGGCTTGGCTGGGTGCTTGAGCTTGAATTCATGTGGCAATGGTAAACGTCTGCGTCTTGTTTAGGGTATTTTCAAGCAGTTTTGCGCTTAAGAAATAGGTCAATTCAGTTTTTGAAAAAACTCACAGCTTGCCCTGGCATATCGACCCGCATGGCAAAAACGCAGCCTGAATTGGGCAAGGCCTGCAACTCCTGTGCACTGCGGCCATGAGACGACGTGGTGATGAACAAGGTGCGCAGGTCTGGGCCGCCAAAGCAGGGCATTGTGGGGCACTGTACAGGCGTCTCGATCCAAGCCAAGCAGCGACCATCCGGCGCAAACTTGGTCAAGCGATGCCCCTCGTACATGGCCGAATAGTAATTGCCTTGTGAATCGACTGCGGCGCCATCGGGCCGACCTGAGTAGGCTTGCGCGCTGGCAGCCCCATAAGCCCAGTCTTTGGGCTTCAGGGGGAATTGGGCAAACACTCGCTCTCGGCTCATGGCCTGCGTGTCGGGGTCATAGTCCCAAGCTCTGATGCAATGCGCCCCTGTGTCTGACCAATAGATTGTTTTGCCGTCAGGGGACCACGCCAAACCATTGGCCAACGTGGCGTCTTTGGCTTTGGCAAGCAATTGGCCATTGTCTTGCATCGCATACAAAACAGCTGCGGCTTGATCGCGCGGTTCGTACATGGAGCCTACCCAAAAATGACCCGCAGGATCGCACTTGCCATCATTGAATCGAAAGCGGGCCGTATCGTAAGGTGCGGCAGCCAACAACTGCAAGGCACCACCCCATGTGAGTGCGCGGTAAATACCACTTCGCAAGGCAATGACCCAACCCCCTTGAACCGCTGGCGCAAAACAACCCGGCTCCTCATCAAGCAACCACGTATCAACCAAGTGCTCGGCTGACAAATCGGCAGACACGCTCATTCTGCGCAAGCGCTGACCGGGGATGTCTACCCAATACAAGCGATTTTCTGCAGGGTGCCAAAAGGGGGACTCTCCCAAACCATCGGCTTCGGCTGTCATGCGTTGCCATTGCGGCTTGATGATGGGCGTTGTCATTTTTTAATTTGTTGAACTGTGCAATGTTGAATTGTGAATTAAGAACGACATGCAAGTCGATTTCAAGTTGCTGGCAGACGAAAAAAAGCCCGCCGAAGCGGGCTGTGAACTTGGAGACTAACTTCTCGGAAATTAGGATGGCTTAGCTGTGATAAGCAGTTTCGCCGTGGGAGCTGATGTCCAGGCCTTCGCGTTCGGCTTCTTCACTGACACGCAGACCCACTGTCAAATCGACCAGTTTGAAAGCAATCAGAGACACCACGCCAGACCACACAATGGTGAGCAACACGGCTTTGGCTTGTGTCCACACTTGTGCAGCGATGGAGTAATCGGCAGCAGTCACCATGGTCACAGTAACCCAATCAGCCACGAAACCAGGGCCGCCCAATGCGGGTGAGTTGAACACGCCGGTCAGCAAGGCACCGACGATACCGCCAACACCGTGCACGCCAAAGACGTCCAAGGAGTCATCAGCGCCCAGCATTTTCTTGAGGCCATTGACGCCCCACAAACATGCAAAGCCTGCCACGATACCAATCACCAAGGCGCCGCCAATACCGACGTTGCCAGCAGCTGGCGTGATGGCCACCAAACCAGCCACAGCACCTGAGGCTGCACCCAGCATAGACGCTTTGCCACGCATGAGGGCTTCACCCACACACCAGGCCAACACTGCGGCAGCTGTTGCCAGCAAAGTGTTGACGAAAGCGAGTGCTGCAAAACCATTGGCTTCCAAGGCAGAGCCAGCATTGAAACCGAACCAGCCCACCCACAACAATGCGGCACCGACCATGGTCAATGTCAAAGAGTGAGGTGCCATGGCTTCGCGGCCATAACCAATGCGTTTGCCGATCATAAAGGCACCAACCAAACCAGCAACCGCGGCGTTGATGTGCACAACGGTACCGCCAGCAAAGTCAAGCGCGCCCCACTGCCAGATCAAACCAGCTTTGCCAGTCATCTCGTCAACCACTTCTTTGCTTGCGTAAGCGTCAGGACCCATCCAGAACCACACCATGTGCGCAATGGGCAAGTAGCTGAAGGTGAACCACAAAGTCATGAAGAGCAACACGGCAGAGAACTTGATGCGCTCTGCAAAGGCGCCCACGATCAACGCGCAAGTGATGCCCGCAAAAGTCGCTTGGAATCCAGCAAAAGTGATTTCAGGAATAACCACACCCTTGCTGAACGTTGCGGCGTTTGCAAAAGTACCCGCTGCGTTGTCCCAGATGCCTTTCATGAACAAGCGGTCTAGGCCACCAATGAAGGCGTTGCCTTCCGTGAAGGCCAAGCTGTAGCCATAGATGAACCACAACACGGTGATCAAGGAGAAGGTGACCATGACCTGCATCAGTACCGACAGCATGTTTTTGCTGCGAACCAAGCCGCCATAGAAAAGCGCCAATCCTGGCACCACCATCATGATGACGAGGATGGTGGAGACCATCATCCAAGCCGTATCGCCTTTGTTGGGAACCAGCACAGGCGCAGCTTCAGCGGCAGCAGGTGCTGTTGTGGGTGCTGTTGCGGGTGCCGTGGCCGGCGCAGCAGCTTCCGCTTTGGCTTCCACTTTGGCTTCTGCCGCAGGTGCTGTTTGAGCAATCGCAGCACCACCGAAACACAAGGACAGTCCCAATGCGAGGGCAGCAAATAGTTGTTTCATTTTGTTCTCTCTTTCAGGGACATCAAAGGGCTTCGGCCCCAGTTTCACCAGTGCGGATGCGAATGACTTGTTCCAAGTCGTACACAAACACTTTGCCGTCGCCAATCTTGCCGGTGCGCGCACCTGACTCGATGGCTTCGATCACACGTTCAACTTGATCGGATGAAACAGCAGCTTCAATCTTCACCTTGGGCAAGAAATCAACCACGTATTCAGCACCCCGATACAACTCAGTGTGGCCTTTTTGACGACCAAAGCCTTTGACCTCAGTCACGGTAATACCTTGTACGCCAATGGCAGACAATGCTTCACGCACCTCGTCCAGCTTGAACGGTTTAATGATGGCGGTCACCAGTTTCATGATGGCTCCTTGTGATGGGGGTAATTTAGAAAGCGTATTTGAGGCCCACAACCACACCGGCTTTGCCGAGTTGCTTGGTGCCATACACATAAGAGCCTTTTTCAGCATCGGTGCCAATCACGGCAGCAGAGGCTGTCAGGCCATTGCCCAAATCTTTGCCCAGTGTCAATGCATAGTCTGTGTACGAGTACTTGCCGTTGCCCGCGCCCTTGACGGCTTGACGACCCAAGTGAGGCGCCAATGTGTAGCCACCGCCCAAATCAAATGTGGCGGTCAAATCCAAATACGAGCTGCCCTTGCTGTTGACAAAACCAAACAGGTTGCCTGTGCTTTGTGAATACTTTGCAGTCAAGGGGCCCATGGTGACGGCGCCATACAACTCGTTGGTGTTGGCACTTGGGGTCAGCTTGTTGCCAGAGTACTCGTAGCGCAAGAAGCCCACGTCATAGCCAATGTCGCCGACTGTGAATTTGTAGCCGCCATAAATGTCAACTTCCATGTTGGAGTCGCCACCAGCGTCCTTGATCCATTTGATGCTGGAGCCCCAAACGCCCAGGTACAAGCCGCTCTTGTCGGCATAGTCAGCACCGCCCTGCAATGCGGGATCAAATCGGCTTTGTGAAATACCACGGTAGCGGTATTCATTCACAGCACCGACATTGAAAGACAAGCTTGATTCTGGTGCTGCAGGCGCTGTTTGAGCCATTGCGCTGCCAGCGCTTGCCAAAGCCATGGCCAACATGAGGGGGGAAACGATTTTTTTCATAGGAAGCTCCTGTAAGTAAGAATATGACCTTGGGTACTTAGCATTTAGCATGCCAATGCTGCACTGCATCAGTGCAAGTCAATGTCACCCCTCTGAAACAGGCTGTTTTCATGACATTGGTGTTCCAATGACTTTTGCACCCCCCTAGGTTTGACCCTTCTAAACCTAAAACTTTGGTGCACTTAATTGGTGCAAGGAATCAATATGCGTCTGTCTTTGGTGCAAAGTCGAGCTTTGCTTGGTCTTCAATCACCCCCCGTCACCGTTGAGGTGCACTTGGCCAATGGCTTACCCAGCTTCACTTTGGTGGGCTTGGCGGATGTTGAGGTCAAAGAAGCCCGTGAACGTGTCCGCTCTGCGCTGCAAAACTCTGGTTTTGACTTCCCAAACAACCAGCGCATCACGGTGAATTTGGCGCCAGCCGATCTGCCCAAAGACTCAGGGCGTTTTGACCTGCCTATTGCATTGGGCATCTTGGCCGCCAGCGGGCAAATAAATGACCATGATTTCAAGCACTTTGAGTTTGCCGGCGAGTTGTCTTTGTCTGGCGCTTTGCGGCCCGTCAAAGGCGGACTGATCATGGGCCTGGCCATGCACCAACAACCCAAAGGCAGAGGCCTGGTGCTTCCGCCAGGCAGCGCCGAAGAGGCATCTCTGGTGCCCGATGTCATTGTTTACCGAGCCGAAAACTTAAAGGCCGTTGCCAATCGGTTTGCCCCATTGGACTCAAAGCAAGAAAATACTGACACTCAAGATGAACAAGGCTGGGCAAAGCTGGCGCCCAGCACCCTGCCCACACAAACCATGGCACAGGCCCTCGATTTGGCCGATGTGAAAGGACAGGCAGGAGCCAAACGTGCACTTGAAATCGCTGCGGCCGGTGGTCACAGCTTGTTGATGGTGGGTCCTCCAGGGTCGGGCAAGTCCATGCTTGCCCATCGATTCTCGGGTTTGCTTTCGCCGCTCAATGTAAGCGAAGCATTAGAAGCGGCTGCCATTGCCAGCCTTGCGGGTAGGTTTGATCTTTCACAATGGGCAAGGCGGCCCACGCGCCATCCGCATCATTCAGCCAGTGCGGTGGCATTGGTGGGCGGGGGCTCGCCACCCCGGCCAGGCGAAATTTCTTTGGCACATCACGGTGTGTTGTTTTTAGATGAGCTGCCGGAGTTTCCAAGGTCTGCCCTAGAAGCACTGCGCGAGCCTCTTGAATCGGGCAGCGTCACCATATCGCGCGCCGCCATGCGGGCTGAGTTCCCTGCCCGGTTCCAGTTGATTGCGGCCATGAATCCTTGCCCATGTGGTTATGCGGGTCAGGTGCGGTCGGGTCAACACAAGGGGCCTTTGTGCCGATGTACGCCCGATCAAGTTCAAAGGTACATGCGAAAAATCAGCGGCCCCTTACTGGACAGAATTGACTTGCACATTGAAGTTCCAAGCCAAGACGCCACACTTTTGATCCATGCGCCAGCAGCAGACAGCACGGCCATCGTCAGGAGCAGGTGCATACAAGCCAAGCGCGTGGCCCAGCAAAGACAAGGATGCGCCAATCAATTGCTCGGCGGCGCCCTGCTAGACCAGCATTGCGCATTGTCTTCAGAAGCGTCGTCATACCTTCACCAAGTGGCTGCACATTTTGGATGGAGCGGTCGAGGCACGCACCGTGTCTTGAAGGTCGCCAGAACCATTGCCGATCTGTCAAGCATGGCTGAAATTGAATCATCCCATTTGGCGGAAGCGGTGCAGTACCGCAGGTCCATTGAAGCAGACTGATAATGCAAACATGCGCATATTCCAGAATTTTCGGGAAACATCAAAACTCAATGTTGAAACGCCCTCTTTGGGCCCATTTGCCGTATGGCTGTCGTGGGCTCAACTCATCACATGGGGAAGTGTTTTCTACACGTTCTCTTTGTTAATGGGGCCCATCGAGCGCGAATTAGGATTGAGCCGCGCCGAAGTGTCATTGGGTTTTAGCTTGGCCCTCTTGGCCGATGGCTTGATGGCTTACCCCATCGGCCGCTGGATCGATCAAGGTCATGAGCGCAGGGTCATGGCTTGGGGTTCTGTGTGGGTAGGTGCCTGCTTGTTGGCACACAGCTTCATCAATTCCTTGATGGGCTTTTATGGGGTTTGGATTGGCCTTGGTTTGGGCATGTCAGCCACACTTTATGCACCGGTGTTTGCCGTAGTCACCCGCCGCTTTCCAAACGATTTTCGGCGCGCCATCATCATCATGACCTTCTTGGGCGGGCTTGCAAGCACTGTGTTCATCCCCTTGTCTTCTTGGCTCATTCAAGTATGGGGTTGGCGTCATGCCTTGTGGGTCTTGGCCTTGCTTCAATGGCTTCTATGTTGGCCACTGCATGCTTGGCTTTTACGAGGTGCCAAGAAAAAAAATGACGCTTCGCTAGCGGCTAGGCCATCTGAGGAGGGTGCTTTGATCTCTGCCGCGCTGGCCTCAGACTCCATCAAGCCTCACTTCAAACGCGCCCCCTTTTGGCTCTTGGCTGGTTTCATGCTCATGACCGCCATTGTGAGTTCGGCCCTGCCTGCGCACATGGTGAGCTTGTTAGAGGAGGCGCATCTTTCACCTGCATGGGTGATTGCCATTCCAGCTTCCATTGGCGCCATTCAAGTGCTGGGCAGATTCTTGCTTTTTGTATTCGAAAAGCATTTGGATGTTCATGCTGCCAACAAATGGATTCCATGCCTGGTGCCCTTGGGTTTGGTTTTTTTAGTGGCGGGTGGTTTGGCGCCTTGGGCTGCTTTGTTGTTTGTCACTTTCTATGGCCTGGGCAATGGCTTGAACACCATCGTCAAAGGCACGGCCATGGCGCAGTATGTAAGCCGAGAGCATGTGGGGCAACTCAACGGTGTGTTGGGCCTGCCCTTGGCCATCGGGCGCGCAGCCGCGCCATGGGCCTTGGGGCTGATGTGGACGCCCGAGGTGGGCTACACACATGGCTTGCGCTGGCTTTTGCTTGCTGGCGTTTTGGGTGTCGCGTGTTTGTGGCTGGCGCAAATCAGCGCTCACAAAAGCACACATTAAGGCCCTCACAAATTGGGCGCCAACAATCTCTGAATGTCTGACACTTTCAGGTTCTGACGCTTGGCCAAATCTTGCACTTGGTCCTCACTCACTTTGCCCACGTTGAAGTATTGGCTGTCGGGATGGCTGAGGTAAAAGCCTGACACGCTGGCAGCCGGTGTCATGGCCAAACTTTCTGTCAAGCCCATGCCAATCTCTTCGCATTGCAAGAGTTCAAACATTTGTTTTTTAACAGAATGGTCGGGGCATGCAGGGTAACCTGGTGCAGGCCGAATGCCTTGGTATTTTTCGGCAACCAAATCGTCAAGTGATGCCGTCTCTGTCGCGGCGTAGCCCCACAAATCTTTGCGCACGCGCTCGTGCAGGCACTCTGCAAAAGCTTCTGCAAAACGGTCGGCCAAGGCCTTGAGCATGATGGCGCTGTAGTCATCGTGTGCCGCTTCAAAAGCTTGCTCGCGTTTTTCAACACCGATGCCGGCTGTGACTGCAAAGACGCCTACGTAATCTTGCAATTTTGTCGGCTGACCCTTTGCATCTAATTGTGGCGCCACAAAGTCTGCCAAGCAACGGCTGGGTTTGCCGGTTTGCTTTTCTGTTTGTTGACGCAAGCCATGCCAGGTGAGCACAGGCGTTTGGCGTGACTCATCGGCATACAAGGCAATGTCGTCATGGTTCACGCTGTTGGCAGGATACAAGCCCATCACGCCATGCGCCGTGATCCAGCGGCCTTCAATGATTTTTTGCAACATCTTTTGCGCATCATTGAAAACCTTTTGCGCTTCCACACCCACCACTTCGTCTTTCAAAATAGCGGGGTACGGGCCGGCCAAATCCCAAGTTTGGAAGAAGGGGCCCCAATCGATGTAGCGCGCCAATTCGGCCAGATCAAAATTTTTGAATACACGGCGACCAATGAACTTGGGTGTGGGCGATCTGAAATTTGTCCAGTCGACGTTTGTTTTGTTGCCGCGCGCTTTGGCCAATGGCCACATGGGCGTTTGCTTTTTGTTGGCGTGCAACTCCCGCACCTTGGCGTAGTCGGCATTGAGTTCGTCAATATAAGCAGTGGCTTGATCGGACAACAAACCTTGCGCCACGCTCACACTGCGTGAGGCATCGGGCACATAGACCACAGGACCTTCATAGTGTGGTGCAATTTTGACGGCCGTGTGCACGCGGCTGGTGGTGGCGCCACCAATCAGCAAAGGCATTTTGCGCAAACGGAAATGCGCGTCCTTTTGCATCTCGCTGGCCACGTACTGCATCTCTTCCAAGCTGGGGGTGATGAGACCGGACAAGCCAATGATGTCGGCATTTTCTTCTTTGGCCTTGGCCAAAATTTCGTGGCAGGGCACCATCACGCCCATGTTGACCACGTCAAAGTTGTTGCACTGAAGCACCACCGTCACAATGTTTTTTCCAATGTCGTGCACATCACCTTTGACCGTGGCAATCACAATCTTGCCCTTGGACTTCACGTCTTGGCCCGCGGCTTCTTGCTGGCGTTTTTCTTCTTCGATGTAGGGCACCAGGTGCGCCACGGCTTGCTTCATGACGCGCGCCGACTTGACCACTTGCGGCAAGAACATCTTGCCTTGGCCAAACAAGTCGCCCACCACGTTCATGCCGTCCATGAGCGGGCCTTCAATCACGTGCAGCGGCCTGCCGTTCAAGGCTAAAATTTCTTGATAGGCTTCTTCGGTGTCTTGCGTGATGAAGTCGGTAATGCCATGCACCAAGGCATGTGACAAACGAGCCGATACCGTCACAGGTGCTTCAGGTGTGCCGCGCCAGGCCAACTTTTGCGAGTCGTCTTTGGCAGCGCCTTTGGCGTTTTCTGCTACTTCCACCAACCGCTCACCCGCATCGGGGCGACGGTTCAAGACCACGTCTTCTACACGCTCACGCAGGTCAGGTTCGAGTTCGTCGTACACGCCCACCATGCCGGCATTGACAATGCCCATGTCCATGCCCGCTTGAATGGCGTGGTACAAAAACACCGTGTGAATGGCTTCGCGCACAGGGTCGTTGCCGCGAAAACTGAAGGACACATTGGACACACCGCCCGACACTTTGGCGCCTGGCAAATTTTGTTTGATCCAACGTGTGGCTTCAATGAAATCAACGGCGTAGTTGTTGTGCTCTTCAATGCCGGTAGCGATGGCAAAAATGTTGGGGTCGAAAATAATGTCTTCGGGTGGGAAGTCCACCTCATCGACCAACACGCGGTACGCACGTTCGCAAATTTCAATTTTGCGTTGGTAAGTATCTGCCTGGCCTTTTTCATCAAACGCCATGATGACCGCGGCGGCGCCATAACGTTTGATCAGCAGTGCTTGTTCCTTGAAGACAGCGACGCCTTCTTTCATGCTGATGGAATTGACAATGCCTTTGCCTTGAATACAACGCAGGCCCGCTTCAATCACGCTCCACTTGGAAGAGTCGATCATGATGGGCACGCGGGCAATGTCGGGCTCAGAAGCGATGAGGTTCAAAAACCGCACCATGGCCGCTTGGCTGTCCAACATGGCTTCGTCCATGTTGATGTCAATGATTTGAGCGCCGTTTTCCACTTGTTGGCGGGCCACGGCCAAGGCTTGCTCGTACTCGCCATTCAAAATCATGCGCGCAAAGGCTTTAGAGCCCGTGACGTTGGTGCGCTCACCAATGTTCACGAACAATGAGTTCGCGCCAATTGAGACCGGCTCAAGACCCGACAGCTTTAACGGAGAAACAGTACCAAACAAAACTCACCCCTTGGATCGCAGGTGAGCGTAGTTTGCAAATGAGATAGGGCCATGCCCCGCTTGTAGCCCCAAGCCTGACCCGCGGCCAATGTGGCTGGCGGGCTGCAACGCTCCTTGGGAAGTGGTTATTTTAACCACGCCCAAGGCGTTTGGCGCATCAATACTGCTTGTAAGGCAAGAATTTGCCCGACAAGACCACGTTCACGCGGTCCCCTTTGGGGTCGGGCTGGCGCACGATGTCCATGCTGAAGTCGATGGCGCTCATGATGCCGTCGCCAAACTCTTCGTGGATGAGCTCTTTGATGGTGGTGCCGTACACACTCACAATTTCGTACCAGCGGTAAATCAGCGGATCTGTGGGCACCGCGGTAGGCAAAGAGCCTTTGTAGGGCACCACTTGCAGCCACTTTTGCTCTTCGGCTGTCAGGCCAAAAATTTTGCCAAGGATTTTGGCTTGCTGAGCATCCAAGGTCATTTGGCCCAGGCAGGCGGCTGTGACCCATTCTTTGGACAGGCCCACTTTGTCGGCCACATCAGACCACTTGATGCCCTTTGACACCTTGGTGCTGATGATTTTTTCTGTCACGTCTAAGCGATTCATGATGTTCCTCGTGAAAAAGTTGAAGTAAAAAATTAATGCGCTTTGGCGCGGGAAACCAAGAAATCAACAATGTGATTTCGAAGTTCGTAGTAACCAGGCAAGTGGTGCAGTTGTGCGCGGGTTCGGTCGCGCGGCAATGGGTTTTGCACCACCTCTGCCAAACCGCCCGGCGCATAGTGGCCATTGACTTCGTTGCCGTTGCTCATGAGCAAGATGCGGTCCGACAACAAAATGGCCTCGTCCACATCGTGCGTGATCATGAAAACCGTTTGCTGCGTTTGGCGAACAATGCCCATCAGTTCATCTTGAATGGTGCCGCGCGTCAGTGCGTCCAATGCACCGAAGGGTTCGTCCAGCAGCAGCATCTTGGGTTGAATGGCGAACGCGCGCGCAATGCCAACTCGCTGTTTCATCCCGCCCGACAATTGACTGGGTTTTTTATCGATGGCTGGCAACAAGCCCACCATATCAACATGCTTCTCCACATGCTCATTGATTTGCGACGTCTTCCAGTCTGGCCATTTGGACTTGACGGCAAACGCAATGTTTTGACGCACCGTCAACCACGGCATGAGCGCGTGACTTTGAAAAACCACGCCGCGCTCTAGGCTGGGGCCTGCAATTTCTCGGCCGTCCATGAAGGCATGACCCTCAGTGGCCGTGTCCAATCCAGCCAAGACGTTCAATACGGTGGTTTTGCCACATCCGGAATGGCCAATGATGCAAACAAACTCGCCGCGTGCCACCGTGAACGACACGTCGGCAAACACGGGCTTGTCTGCCACATAAGTTTTAGCTAACTTTTCGATTTTTAAAAATCCTGGTTGTGCCAAAACAGCTTGTTCATTCAACATAGGTCACCCCTTTTTGAAGCTTGGCAAACGCCATGTCGAGCAACATGCCCACCACACCAATCACCAGCACCGCAAAAATCACATTCACCAAAGACAAGTTGTTCCACTCATTCCAAACGAAGTAGCCAATGCCTGTGCCGCCCACCAACATTTCAGCGGCCACAATCACCAACCATGCGATGCCCATGCTGATGCGCATGCCGGTCACGATGGTGGGCGCAGCGGCGGGCAAGATCACCAAGAAGGCTTTGCGCAGTGGGTTCACTTCCAAGGTGTTGGCCACATTCAGCCATTCACGTTTGACCGACGCTACACCAAACGCGGTGTTAATCAGCATGGGCCACACAGAGCAAATGAAGATCACAAAAATACCGCTGACGCTAGAGTCCTTCAAGGTGTACAAAGCCAAGGGCATCCACGCCAACGGACTGATGGGCTTTAACACTTGGATGAACGGATCAAAGGCTTTTTGCATGAGCGGCGACATGCCAATTAAAAACCCCAAGGGCAACGCAACCAGCACCGCCAATGCAAAACCCAAACCGACACGGCCCAAAGAGTGCGCCAATTGAATGCCAATGCCTTTGTCGTTGGGGCCGTTGTCATAAAACGGATTGGACAGCTGCTTGAGCACGGCCTTGGCAACCTCAACGGGCGGCGGAAAGCCGGTGCTCTTGCTGGCGCCAGGGTCTTTGCCCATCATCTTTTGATATTCAATTTCTTCTGCCGTTGCGCCAGCCTTCGTTGCAGCGCCAATCGAGGGTCCCTGCGATGAAAGCTGCCACGCACCTAAGAAAAAAACCAAGATCAAGCAAGAGACCAGCGCCGCTCGCAAGTTAATTGAAATGGTGTTCACAATGAATTAACCCATCTTGTGAATGGCAAAGGTTTTCAAATACTCTTCGGGCTTGGCCGCATCAAACTCTTTGCCCATGATCTTGTGCTTGATGTAGTTGCCGCCGGGTGGCACGGTTTGCCCCAAATCCTTCATGTGCTTGCGCGCATCTGTAATCAGGAAAACTTTTTCGGCAATCTGTTTGTAGTCCACATTGCCTTTGATGTAACCCCAACGCTTCATTTGCGTCAGCATCCACACCGCCAAACTCTGCCAAGGCATGGGATCAAAGTCTGCGCGGTCGGGCACGTTTTGAATCTTGCCCAAGCCATCGGCAAACTTGCCCGTCAACACTTGGCTGATGACAGCTTCGGGTTGGTTCAAGTACTGCGTGGGCGAGATCACTTTGGCAATCAACTCACGGTTGCCTGGCAAGCGTGCCATGGCGGCTGCGGTGAGTACTGCACGGAACAGCGCCGCAAAGGTGTTCGGATTTTTCTGAATGAACTCTGTGCTGGTGCCAAACGCACAGCAAGGATGGCCATTCCACAAATCTTTGGTCAGCATGTGAATGAAGCCCACTTCATCAAACACGGCGCGCTGGTTGAAAGGATCTGGGCCCAAGAAACCATCGATGTTGCCAGCGCGCAAGTTGGCCACCATCTCTGCCGGTGGAATGACGCGAATTTGCACATCGGTGTCGGGGTTCAAACCGTTTTCTGCCAAGTAGTAGCGAAGCAAGAAGTTGTGCATGGAGTAATCAAACGGCACACCAAACTTGAAGCCCTTCCAGTTCTTGGGATCGCGGTTGTCTTTGTGCTTGAGGCTCAAGGTAATGGCTTGGCCGTTGACGTTTTGAATGGTGGCCACATTCATGGGTGTGGTGTTGGCACCGAGACCCATGCTGATGGCCAAAGGCATGGGCGACAAAAAGTGTGACGCGTCATATTCCTTGTTGATCATCTTGTCGCGAATCAAGGCCCACCCCGCAGTTTTGGTCACTTCCACATTCAAGCCTTGCTTGCTGTAGAAGCCCAGAGGGTGCGCCATGATGAGAGGCGTAGCGCAAGTGATTGGAATGAAACCAATCTTCAAGTTTGGTTTTTCAAGCGGTCCTTTTTCTTGCGCCATGGCTTGCAGGCTGGCCACGGGCAACACGCTGGCAATGGCGGCCATGGCGGTTTTTTTGCCCACTGCGCGCAAAAAGTTTCGGCGCTCTTGATCTTGAGGAAACAAGGCCTTGACCAAGGTCGCTTCGATGAACTCTTGGCTGTAGGCTTCAAACTCTGCAGTTTCTGAGCGTGCACGCAAGGTGGCGGCGGCAGCATCGGCCGCAACTTCAGCGTGATGGTCTGCGGGTGAGTGATCGCGACCGCAGCTGCATTTCAGCATCAAGGGACGATCGGCGTTATACGGGTCAAAGAACTCAGACATGGCAACCTCTTTTCTTGGAAGATAAGAGGCTCTATGCAAACAACGGGCCAACTCGCTGTCAGTCTGGTTTATTTTGTGAGTGGGCCGTACAACCCTTTATGAAAGGCTTGGATGCTTCAAACTTAGATGACGCATCGCACCAAAGCGGCGCACTTTATGACAAGTCAAGTTGCGAATTGGTGCGCCGCTGACAATCAAGGCACCAACTCAGGCGGCTTCCTTGTAAAACGCCCCAACATGCAATCCTCTGGGTGCAAGGGGGCTCACCGCTTGCTGAATAGCCCCAATGTGATCAGGCGTGGTTCCGCAGCAACCGCCCACAATGTTCACCAAGCCTTCCGCCGCAAATTCATGCAACAAACGGCTGGTCACCTCGGGCGTTTCATCAAAGCCGGTATCGCTCATGGGGTTGGGCAAGCCCGCGTTGGGGTAGCAGCTGATGAAGGTGTCATCGGCCACTTTGGCCAACTCCTGAATATAAGGACGCATCAAAGTTGCGCCCAGGGCACAGTTCAAACCAATGGCCAAAGGACGTGCATGGCGCACACTGTGCCAAAACGCTGTGACGGTTTGACCGCTCAAAATTCGGCCCGAGGCATCGGTCACGGTGCCGCTGATGATGAGGGGCAAGCGCTCACCGCTGTCTGCGAAATATTCTTCAATGGCAAACAAAGCCGCTTTGGCATTCAAAGTGTCAAAGATGGTTTCGACCAACAACACATCCACGCCGCCTTCCACCAAGGCTTGTGTTTGTTCGTAATAGGCTTTGCGCAAAGACTCAAAATCGACATTGCGCGCACCGGGATCGTTCACGTCCGGGCTGATGCTGGCTGTTTTGGGTGTGGGGCCAAGAGCACCCACGGCATAACGCGGTTTGTCGGGCGTTGAAAACTTGTCGCAGGCGGCGCGGGCCAAGGCGGCCGATGCGCGGTTCATCTCAATGGCCAAGTCGGCCATGTAGTAGTCTTCCTGGGCAATGGTGGTGGCACCAAAGGTGTTGGTTTCAATCATGTCGGCACCTGCCGCCAAGTAGCCTTCGTGAATGTCGCGAATCACATCGGGACGCGTCAAGCTCAGCAATTCGTTGTTGCCCTTGACGTCTTTGGCAAAGTCTTTGAAGCGCTCACCTCGGTAATCGGCTTCACTCAATTTGAAGCGCTGAATCATGGTGCCCATGGCGCCATCGAGGATGGCAATGCGTTTTTCCAGAATGGCTGGCAGGGCTTGGGCGCGGGTGTAGTTCAAAGGTTTCATGCCCTTATTGTAAAAAACATCAGGGGGCCTTGAAGTGCATTGCAATCAAATACCTATAAATACGCCCGCTTCCCGTCCAAAGTGCGACAAGGCTTCGGAGACAATACAGGCCGTGTCTACCGAAGTCCTCATTTCCCCCCATATTCTGAGCATCCTCAGCGAGGTCTTTGGCTATGAGTCGTTCAGAGGGCCCCAGCGCGACATCATTGAACATGTCACCAGTGGCCAAGACGCTCTGGTGCTTATGCCCACAGGTGGCGGCAAAAGCCTGTGCTATCAAATTCCAGCCATTGCACGGCAAAACGCTGGCCTTGGCATCACCATTGTGGTGTCGCCCCTCATTGCCTTGATGCATGATCAGGTGGGCGCGCTTCACGAAGCTGGCGTCAGCGCTGCTTTTCTGAACTCTACCTTGAGCATGGACGAGGCTCAGACCATCGAGCAGCGTTTGCGCCGAGGCGAAATCACACTGCTTTATGCTGCCCCCGAGAGAATCACTACGCCCCGATTTTTGGCCTTGCTCGACTCGCTTTACAGCCAAAATGCCTTGAGTCTGTTTGCCATCGATGAGGCCCATTGCGTCAGTCAGTGGGGCCATGACTTCCGGCCCGAATACCGCGGTCTCACGGTGCTTCACGAACGCTATGCCAAGGTGCCCCGTGTTGCCCTCACCGCCACAGCAGATGCACTAACCCGCGCCGACATCATTGAGCGCTTGCAGCTGGAAGACGCTCGCCTTTTTATCAGCAGCTTTGACCGGCCCAACATTCGTTACACCATTGTTGAGAAGAAAGACGCCAGCACCCAACTGCTTCGCTTCATTGAGCGCGAGCATGAGGGCGAGGCTGGCGTGGTTTATTGCCAATCACGAAAGCGGGTAGAAGAGGTCGCCGAACTATTGAAAGAGGCAGGCATTGATGCCCTGCCTTATCACGCGGGCTTAGATGCCGCCATCCGGCAAAAAAACCAAGATCGGTTTTTGCGCGACGAAGGCGTGGTCGTGGTGGCCACCATTGCCTTTGGCATGGGCATCGATAAGCCAGATGTGCGGTTTGTGGCCCACCTGGACATGCCCAAAAACATTGAAGGCTACTACCAAGAAACCGGGCGCGCGGGGCGAGATGGGCTGCGTGCAGATGCCTGGATGGCTTACGGTTTACAGGATGTGGTCAACCAGCGACGCATGATTGATGAAAGTCCTGCGGAAGAAAACTTCAAGCAACTGTTGCGCGGCAAACTCGATGCCTTGCTGGCCTTGGCCGAAGCCACAGACTGCCGCCGTGTTCGCTTGTTGGCTTATTTTGATGAACACAGCGAACCCTGCGGCAATTGCGACAACTGCCTACATCCTCCCGCCGTTTGGGATGGCACCGACGCCGCCCGCAAATTGTTGTCCACTGTTTTTCGCGCTGAACAACACAGCGGCTTCTCGTTTGGGTCGGGTCACATCATGGATATCTTGCGCGGCAAGTCCACCGAAAAAATGACCCAATTCGGCCACTCCCAGTTGAGTACTTTTGGTATTGGCGCCAATTTCAGCGAGACACAGCTCAGAGGTGTATTGCGCCAACTCATCGCCATGGGCGCGCTCAATGTTCAAGGGCAGGTGTTCAATACCCTCCAACTGACCGAAGGCTCTCGGGCCGTGCTTCGAGGCGACATCAAGGTCTTGCTGCGGGAGTCTGTGAGCCACAAACCAGAGAAGAAAAGCCGCAAGCCTCAAGCACCAGGCCCTGCCGCGGCCAATTTGGGCCAAGACGATTTGGTGCGCTACATCAACCTGAAGTCTTGGCGTGCAGAAGTGGCCAAAGAACACAATTTGCCTGCTTACGTTATTTTTCACGACGCCACTCTGGCGCACATTGCTTCTGTCAACCCTCAAAATTTGGACGATTTGCGAGGCATCAGTGGTATCGGGGTTAAAAAGCTTGAAGCCTACGGAGAGGCGGTGTTGCAGGTGTGTGGAGTTCGGCTAAAATAGCCGGCTGAACTAAATGAGGTTTTTTCATGTCTGCACACAACGATTCACACGAAACCCAAGATCCTGTTGAAGGTGTCGTGAAGCACATCCCTGTCGTGATTCCTGTCGCTGGCGCAGTTTTGATCTTTTTGCTGGCGTTCATTGCTGTTTTCATGGCCTAAATAGGCCCGGCTAACATCTTTAAAAAAATAGCCCCGCAACAGCATTTCTTTTTTTGAAACTCCCGCCTTTGTCAAGGCGGGTTTTTTTCGCCTGCAATTAGCAAGAAAGGCTTGAAAACCATGGTTATGCACGTTTTGCATACATTTTGAGGGGTTTTCAAAATTATTGGCACCCTTTTCCCGCCATCGTCTTTAAAATTCGGGACCGGTTACGGGCAGGTTACGGCCAAGTTACGGGACTGGGCGTCGTTTTTTGAAAAGTTCGATGTGAGTGGCTTATGTGAGTCGCTGCAAGGTCTTTTCAAAAAACGATTTTTAAACTTAGGAGCTTTTCCCATGAACTCACCAGTGATGCAGGGCCTGAACCTCAACACCCCCAATTATGTAAAAAACCCCAAGCTGGTTGCTTGGGTGGCAGAAATGGCGGCCCTGTGCAAGCCAGACAATGTTTATTGGTGTGATGGCTCCGAAGAAGAGTACGACCGCCTTTGCCAACTCTTGGTAGACAAGGGCACCTTCAAAAAGCTCAACCCCGCCAAACGCCCTGGTAGCTTCTTGGCTTGCTCTGACCCCTCCGATGTGGCCCGCGTGGAAGACCGCACTTTCATTTGTACAGAAAAGAAAGAAGAAGCCGGCCCCACCAACAACTGGATGGCACCTGCAGAAATGCGCAAAACCTTGCACCCTTTGTTTGAGGGTTGCATGCAAGGCCGCACCATGTATGTGGTGCCTTTCTCCATGGGTCCCTTGGGCTCACACATTGCCCACATCGGCATTGAGTTGACCGACAGCGCCTACGTGGCCGTCAACCAAAAGCTCATGACCCGCATGGGCAAGGCCGTGTTTGATGTGATCGGCGCAGATGGCGAATTCGTACCTTGCTTGCATACCGTGGGTGCACCCTTGGTCAATGGCGCCAAAGACGCCACTTCTTGGCCTTGCAACCCCAGCTTGAAGTACATCGTTCACTACCCAGAAACTCGTGAAATTTGGTCTTACGGCTCAGGCTATGGTGGCAACGCTTTGCTGGGCAAAAAATGCTTGGCCTTGCGCATCGCTTCCAGCATGGGCCGCGAACAAGGTTGGTTGGCTGAGCACATGCTCATTCTGGGCGTGACCAATCCACAAGGTAAAAAGTACCATGTGGCAGCGGCTTTCCCTAGCGCTTGCGGCAAAACCAACTTCTCCATGTTGGTGCCACCAGAAGGCTTCAATGGCTGGAAAGTCACCACCATTGGCGACGACATTGCTTGGATCAAACCTCAAGCCAACGGCAAGATGATGGCCATCAACCCCGAAGCCGGTTATTTTGGCGTGGCCCCTGGCACCAACCACCATACCAACCCCAACTGCATGGCCAGTTTGGACAAAAACGTGATCTTCACCAATGTGGCCTTGACCGATGACGGTGATGTCTGGTGGGAAGGCATGGAGAAAGACACAGGCAAATTGCCTGATCATTTGATTGACTGGCAAGGCAAAGACTGGACGCCCCAGATCGCCAAGGAAACTGGCGCCAAAGCAGCTCACGCCAACGCCCGCTTCACCGTGTCTGCCATCAACAACCCTGCACTCGACGACGCTTGGGACGATGCCGCCGGTGTGTCCATCGACGCCTTCATCTTTGGTGGCCGCCGCTCTACCACCGTGCCTTTGATCACAGAGGCTCGCAGCTGGACTGAAGGCGTTTACATGGCAGCAACCATGGGCTCTGAAACCACAGCAGCTGCCTTTGGTGCACAAGGCGTGGTTCGCCGCGATCCTTTTGCCATGCTGCCCTTTTGCGGCTACAACATGAGCGACTATTTCCAACACTGGTTGGACATGGGCGCCAAAATTCAGGCTGGCGGTTACAAGTTGCCTAGCATTTACTGCGTCAACTGGTTCCGCAAAGACGAGGCTGGCAAGTTTGTCTGGCCTGGTTATGGCGACAACATGCGTGTCTTGAAGTGGATCATCGACCGCTTAGAAGGTCAGGCCCAAGGTCAAGAAACCATGTTCGGCATCACGCCCACTTATGGCGAATTGAACTGGACAGGTCTGAACTTCACAGCAGATCAGTTCAAAACCGTCACCAGCATAGACAAAGCCGCATGGCAGCAAGAATTCCAATTGCACACCACGCACTTTGAGCAATTGGCTTACAAACTGCCCAAAGCATTGCTAGACACCAAAGCAGCGTTAGAGCAACGCTTAGCTGCGGTCTGATCAACGCAGATTCGCGCCAAAAGCTGGCGCAAGCTTTGATATGGATTACACCGGCCTTGTGGTCGGTGAACTACATTGTGGCCAGAACTGCGCCTGGCATCATCAGCCCCCATGTCTTGGCATTGGGGCGCTGGTTTTTAGCTGGCCTCATTTTGGCTTTAATTGCCCGCCACGAACTATGGCGCGAGCGCCATAGCACCCTGAAAGCGTGGCGGCAGTATGTGGTCTTGGGTAGCCTGGGCATGCTCATTTGCGGCGCCTGGGTTTATTGGGCTGCAGAAACAACCACGGCCATCAATATTGCATTGATCTATGCCGCCTCTCCTGTTTTGATCACTCTGGGGGCCGTCATCGGGCTGAAAGAGTCGTTCACTTGGAAGCAGTCGCTGGGGGTTGGCATCGCTTTGTTGGGTGTTTTGCATGTGGTGGTCAAAGGCCAGTGGGCGGCACTGTCTCAAGTCGTTTGGGTCTTGGGAGATGGCCTGGTGGTGATTGCCATGGTGGCGTGGGCCGCCTACGCTTTGCTGCTTAAAAAATGGGCCAGCCCTTTAAGTTCAACCGCAAGATTGGCTGCCACTTGCTTTGGCGGCAGCTTGGTTTTGCTGCCCTTTGCGATCACAGAATGGACGGCGACACAACATGCTGGATGGAGCTTGAACGCAGGATTGCTTGTAATTGCTGCAGCGGTTTTTCCAGGAGTGGGCGCTTACTGGGCTTACGGCTTTTGTCAAAAAACCTTGGGGGCAAGCCGTGTGGCTGCCAGCCTGTACCTAGGGCCTTTGTACGGAGGCTTGGTAGCATGGCTGTTCTTGGGCGAGACTTTGGGTTGGCACCATGCATTGGGTGCCGCTTTTATTTTGCCGGGTATTTATTTGGCCTCGCAGAAAGTTAGTACCAACTCTCAAGAAGCCGTTTGAGGTTCAGCATCAAAAAAGCCTCCCGAAGGAGGCTTTTGCGTGGTGCCATTAAATGTAGTACTGGCGACTTTGAAGCATGCGCTCAACCCGGCGCTGTGTGCTGCTTTGAAGTGATGGCAAGTCTTCATCTGAGCGGCTCAGCGCACTTTGCAATTCAGACATCAGGCGGGCGTCGGTTTGTGCAATTGACCACAGACGCTCATCAGAACGGCGGCGCGCCATGCTTGCTGACCAAGCATCCAAAGCTTGCTTGGCTTGAATCGCCAGTGTTTTGGAGACCCCAGCAAACAAGCCAACTGCAGCAAATGCCACCGCCCACAGCGCAACCCAAGCTGCTAACAAATGGCCATCGGCCCAGGTGGCCATCATTTGGTCAGCCACAACCACAAACGCTGCCACGATGGCTGCCAAGAGCATGGCTGCCAATGTGCGTGTTGGGCTGAAGTTGTCGCCCATGCGTTTGAAGTTGGCAACCGCCTGTTCGGCGCGGTCAACACCAGGGTGAGTGAGGGGGTACTCTAAGTGGACAAAGTTGTGTTTCATCATGATTTCCTAGTTTGGAATGGCTATGCAGTGCGGTCTTCGCACTGCAACCTTCCTATTGGGGTCTTAGCTTTGGGATCAATCCCACTTTTTGCTTGACCATGAGCGAATCATAGGGTTTACTCTAGTGTTGTTCAACTTTATATTTATGATGCTTAACATTCACAACAGAAATGATTGAAGCAGTCCACACCAACTTTCGCAGCTTGGACCTGAACTTACTCCGGGTCTTTGATGAGGTCATGGCAGAAAAGAGCTTGACCAAGGCGGCACGCAATTTGTCTATCACCCAGCCCGCTGTGAGCAACGCCCTGCGCCGACTGCGTGAAACATTGGGCGACGATCTGGTGCGGCGCGATGGCCATGGCATCACGCCCACGCCCTTTGCTTTGCAGCTGTGGCCCAACGTCAGGGCGGCACTTGACCAATTGCAATCGGCTTTGGTGCCGCAACACTTTGTGCCAGCTGAAGCTCGCAATTCTTTTGTCTTGGCGATGGCCGATGCAACTGCGGCAGAACTGATGGGCGATCTGGGTCAAGTCTTAGAAAAACAGGCGCCCAATGTCTCTATTCGCGTTTTGCCGCTGACCACCCGCGACCCCAGAAACATGTTGAACGATGGGACTACCGATTTGGCATTGGGTTATTTTCCAGCTGTCTTGGCTGACCTCACTGCCAAGGCACAGTCAGGGGAAGCCGTTGCATTCGAGCATCAGCGCTTGTACGACGGCGAGTATGTTTGCGTCATGCGGCGCCAGCATCCTTTGGCGCAAAAGAACATCAGCTTGGATGAGTTTTGCAATGCGCGACATTTGTTGGTAAGTTTTTCTGGGCGGCCTTATGGTTTTATCGATGAAGCCTTGGCATCGATTGGCAAACAACGCCGTGTGGTCATGACCGTGAACCAATTTTTCACCGCAGGTCGTGTGGTTGTGAATTCTGATTTGTTAACCGTTCTGCCCAAACACTTTGTACCCACCACTGGCATTGCCCATGAGCTGTTCATGTGCGAGCTGCCTTTCAAAGTTCCCACCCTGCACGTCGATGCGGTGTGGCACAGGCGCAAGCATGCACAAAATGAACACGTTTGGTTAAGAGAGATGCTGATCGACATTGCGCACGATGTTTTCAAAAGTGCAAGGCCCTCATGAACATTCAACTGCTTTCAGATTTGCATCTGGAAACTCACCCACGCTTCACACCCGAAGCCTCGCCATTGGCCGATGTCTTGGTCTTGGCGGGCGACATCGGCTCTTATCAAGATGGCTCGATGTTGTTCGATCACAAAGACACCGATTTTGGTTTGGCCCGATTTTCTCCACGCCAAGATTTGGGCGCATGGCCTGTGCCTGTTTTCTTTGTGCCAGGCAATCACGAATACGATGGCATGCCATTTGAAGTGGCGGATGCACGCTTGCGCGAAACATGCCAGCGTCTAGGCATCACGTTGTTGCATCAGCGTGTTGAGGTTTTCAAAGGGGTGCGTTTGATCGCTTGCACTTTGTGGAGTGATTTTGAGGCGCTGGTCCCTTTGAACGGCCCGCTCACTCAACAACTCAAAGCACGCGAGAAAGCCGAACGAGCCGCTGATTTTTACCTGCGCAAAACTGGCACAACTTTGAATGGCGAACCATTTTTATCTGCGGGCGTGAGAGCCAAAGCACAAGCCGATCAAGCCTGGCTGACAAACGCATTGTCGGAACCTTTTGAGGGTCCCACGGTGGTGATCACCCATTTCGCACCCAGCTTGAAAAGTGCCGATCCACGTTACGGGCTGACACCCGGCACCGCGGGCTTTTGCAACGCACTGGACCACTTGATGCCCAAAGCCCAAGTGTGGCTGCATGGTCACTTGCACTGCGCTCATGACTATGTTCACTTGGGGTGCCGGGTTGTGGCCAACCCTTTTGGCTATGCGCGCAAGAATGAGCAAGTCAACTTTGACCCCCGCAAAATCGTGCCTGTCGAGGTCTGAAAAGACCAGGCCTAAAAAGGTATCAGTTTTTTCTGGCCATCAAGCCCTCAAAGCAAGTGCTCATGACCATGTCGATGATTTCTTCATCGCTGTGCAGCTCGCTCATCTTGAGGAACTCCACCACCGGATCACATGCACGGGCATACAAGGTGTACAGCACCGCAATGGGCGGCAAGGCTGGATGGATGTCGCCTTCTTTTTGCGCCTGCACAATCCAAGAGCCCAGCAAGTCGCTCACGTTCATCAGCCCGTCCATGTAAGGCCGACTGGCCATCAGGCTAGCGCGCAAACTGGAGTTGTGACTGGGCAGAGTTGGCATTTGACCGGCCAATTTCAATTCAAGCGTCCAGCGCGTGGTGGCCTTGAGTTTGTTCAAAGCCGTGCCAGCGCTTTGTCCTTCTGATGGACTTGACTGCGCCTGCAGTTCTTCCAAAAAGGCTTGGGCTTTTTGCATGGCCTGAACCATGGCTGCGCAAGCCAACTCTTCTTTGCTGTTGAAATGCTTGTACAAGCTGGCTTTGGCAATGCCCACTTCTGCGGCTACTTCATCAACCGTGAAAGCGTCAAAGCCTTTTTCAGCCAATAGCCGATTGACGGAGGCCGTGATGGCATGCTCTCTGGCCTCGAGCATTTGGGCTTTGAAAGACTTTTTGAGGGGTTCTGCAATGGTCGTCATAGGCGGCATTTTATCGGTCGAGCAAAGAATCTAAACTCGGCAGTCATAAAATAGCCTCATGGTTTATTTGGGCATATGCTAGAAGGCCCTGCGAAATGGCCCCAGATGGTGCCAAATTGAAATCTCTTTCATCTAAGGAGCCCCATTGGACCGTCGTCAAGTCTTGAAAGCCAGCGCAATGGGCTCTTTGCTTTCTGGTTGGAGCGCTTTTGCTCAAGTGAGCAGCAGCCAAACATCAGATGCTGCCAAGGGCCAACCGGCCTGGCCCACGCAAGTCCAAAAAATCATTTTTGGCTCTTGCATTGATCAAAGAAGGCCGCAACCCATTTGGCAAAGCATCTTGGCAGCAAAGCCCGACCTGTTTATTTTTGGCGGAGACAATGTTTACGCAAGCACTCAGCCGTGGCAGCTTCAAAATTTAGAAAATGCCTATGCGGCCCAAGCAGCGCAGCCTGGGTTTGCCACCTTGAGAGCCACCATACCCCACTTGGCCGTTTGGGACGATCACGACTTTGGCTTGAACGATGGGGGCGTTGAGTTTGCTCACAAGCAGGCGTCTAAAAATGCTTTCGTCGAGTTCTGGCAATTGCCTGCAGACGACCCCCGCCGAGCACGCCCGGGTCTTTATCACGCCCATGTATTTGGCCCGATGGGGCGGCGCGTTCAAGTTATTTTGTTAGACACCCGTTGGTTCAGATCCAAACTTCGCGTGACAGATCAACGCGATGCGCCGGGCAAAGAAAGGTTTGTGCCTGACGCAGACCCTCAAAAAACCATGTTGGGAGAGGCACAGTGGCAGTGGCTTGAAGCTCAACTGAAACAGCCGGCAGATGTCCGATTGATTGTTTCAAGCGTTCAAGTGATTGTGGAGGGGCATGGCTGGGAAGGTTGGCACAATTTTCCGGTTGAGCAAACTCGATTGCGGCAGATGATTCAGCGAACACACGCCAAGGGTGTGGTGTTTTTGTCTGGCGACCGACACATCGGCGCCATCTACAAACATACCACCCCTGACAACTACCCTCTTTACGAAATCACTTCAAGTGGTATGACGCACGCCTGGGCCTCTGCCAAAGAACAAGGCCCCAATCGTTTGGGCGAACTCATCACACAAAATCACTTTGCGCTCATCGAGTTAGATTGGCCGCAACAGCAAATTCAACTGGGGCTCCAAAACACACAAGGCGAATGGCTGAAAAAGCAAACCATTGCCTTGTCTGAACTGCGCTAAAGACAAAGCACCCGACAAAGCCCGATAATCTCTTTTTTTGATTTTTGAGACACCTCCATGCAAACCCCTCCCATGATTCAAAGTGGCGCCATTGCCTACGGCCTCGCAACCATCGCCAAAGACGGTACCGTGTTAGACACTTGGTACCCAGCCCCGCAACTGGCCGAAGGCTTGAAGGAAAATGGCAGTCAGGTTCTCAGCGAAGTCGACGCCCGCGCACATTTAGGGGATGCTTTTGTCAAAACACTGGGCGCTTGCGAGTTGCGCGGTGTCAATGTGGTGGCCGTCAAAACCAGCATTGCTTCTTTGGCAGAACCAGCCAAAGACACCCACGATGTGTTTTTGCGTTTGCATTTGCTCAGCCACCGACTGATCAAGCCACACCAAGCCAACTTGGCAGGCATTTTTGGCATGTTGGCCAATGTGGCTTGGACCTCGATGGGCCCATGCCCTTTGGACCAACTGCAAGACGCACGTTTGCGCGCACGCGCTGCTCGCGTGGTGTTCGACGTCAAAGCCGTCGATAAGTTCCCCTACATGACCGACTACGTGGTGCCCTCGGGTGTTCGCATTGCCAACGTCGACCGCGTGCGCTTAGGTGCTCACTTGGCTTCCGGCACCACCGTCATGCACGAAGGTTTCTGCAACTTCAACGCCGGCACCTTGGGCGCATCGATGGTTGAAGGCCGCATCAGTGCAGGCGTGTTGGTTGACGATCAAAGCGATGTGGGCGGCGGCGCCTCCATCATGGGCACTTTGTCGGGCGGTGGCAAAGAGGTCATCTCGGTTGGCAAGCGATGCTTGCTTGGCGCCAACTCAGGCATTGGCATTTCATTGGGCGACGATTGCGTGGTGGAAGCCGGCTGTTATGTCACGGGCGGTACGCGCGTCAAAATGCCCGATGGCAGTGTGGTCAAGGCGCGTGAGTTGTCTGGCCGCAATGGCATCTTGTTCCGCCGCGACTCACAATCTGGCGCGGTACAAGCCATTCCACGCACCGAAAGCTGGGGCAGCTTAAACGCAGATTTACACAAGAACTGATTTTGAATTTGCGCCAAGCGCGCATTTCAAAGTTGCGAAGCCAGTGTGTTTTTCACATTGGCTTTTTCATGTCATGCTGTTTTGGCCAAATGCTTTTTCGCCAATTCAACATACCAATCCAAGCAACCTGGATTGGCCATCGCATCTTTGTTGACAACTTTTTCTAAGGCTTGCCCCAGCATGAGTTTCTTGATGGGCAACTCTTGTTTTTTGCCAGACAAGGTGCGTGGTATTTCAGACACTTGGAAAATCTCATTGGGAATGAACCTGGGACTCAAGGCTGTTTTGATGGCATTGTTCAAGGTACTTTTCAGCGCATCGTCCAAAGTGAGTCCGGCTCTTAAGACCACAAACAAAGGCATGTAACTTTCTCGTCCCAAGTATTCCAAATCGACCACCATGCTGTCGATCACTTCGGGCAATGCTTCCACCGCGCTGTAAAGTTCACTGGTGCCCATGCGCAGTCCGTGGCGATTGATGGTGGCATCACTGCGACCAAAAATCACGCAGCCTTCACCGCCGTTGCGCCCTTGGTCTGGCGCACCAATTCGCAGCCAATCCCCATGGCGCCAAACACCGCCGTAAACAGCATCTGCATCACCGCCACCAGGTTGGCGTCCATGGCCCGCTGGATACATTTCAAAATAACTGGCCAAGTAGCGTGCGTTGTTTTGATCGTTCCAAAAATACAAAGGCATTGACGGAATGGGTTGGGCACACACCAACTCACCCACTTCACCATGCACGGGCTCTCCCGCTTCATTCCATGCTTCAACAGCGCAGCCCAACAAGCGGCATTGCATGACGCCAGCCTCTTGTGGCAGCTCCCGATTGCCACCAATGAACGCACCACAAAAATCGGTGCCACCTGAAATATTGCACCACCAAATATCACCATCTCTTTCACGGTGAAGATACGGTGAATGCGCGTGCTGTGCTTGGATGCGTTGAAATTGGGCGTTGCCCCAATTTTGCGTGTCTGCAGAAAGTGGTGAGCCTGTTGTGCCCAATGCCCGCACGCGCGACAAATCTCCGCATTGCGTGAGATCGACACCCGACTTTTGACAGTTGGCAAAAAAGGCTGCGCCTGCGCCAAAAAATGTCACCTTGTTTTCAGCCGCAAAGCGCCACAGCGTGCTCCAGTCTGGATTGTCTTTGCTGCCGCCCGGGTTGCCGTCGTATATGACGCATGTGGTGCCATTCATCAAACCGCCCACTTGCGCGTTCCACATCACCCAACCAGTGGAGCTGTACCAGTGAAAGCGCTCACCCCAACTGTTGGGGTGATAGCTGCAGCCGATATCGTTGTGCAGAATTTTGAGCGCCAAGGCCACGATGAGCGTGCCGCCATGGCCGTGCACAATGGGTTTTGGCAAGCCTGTGGTGCCGCTTGAGTAAACAATCCAAAGCGGATGGTCAAACGGCAAGGACATGGGCTGGAATGCATCCACCTCAGGGCCGTGTTTTGAGGTGGTTTGCGACATGCGAATGGCGGCTGCCACTTCATTACTGGCCAAGTCTGCAACGCCCAAGTTGTCGTGCAAGATCACATGCTGAACCGAAGGCAATGCATCCTTGAGTTCTTGGACCACCGTCATGCGGTCGTAATCCTTCGCGCCATAAGTGACGCCATCGCAGGCGATGAGCACCTTGGGCTCAATTTGTTTGAAGCGATCGAGCACGGCCAACGTACCCATGTCGGGTGCACAAATGCTCCACACGCCGCCCACACTCACAGTCGCCAAAAGAGCCACGATGGCTTCTGGAATATTGGGCAAGTAAGCGGCCACCCGGTCACCGGGCTGAAGGCCCTGTGCTTTGAGGTGCAAGGCCATAGAGGCCACTTGGCGCTGCAGCTCAGGCCATGAAATTTCTTGGTGCTGGCCTTTTTCGTTTTGGGCAATCAGGGCCGGAAAGCCTGCGGCATGTGCTGCTTGAACATGCCTTAAGACTTGGCTGGCATAGTTAACTTGTGCCCCTGGAAACCAAATGGCACCTGGCATTGCGTTTTTAGCCAACACCGCAGTGTGTGGTGTGGGTGACTGAACATCAAAGTAATCCCAAATGCTTTGCCAAAATGCATCGAGATCGGTGATAGACCACTGCCATAAATCTTGGTAATGCTCAAATGAAATGCCGCGGTTTTGGCTCAACCAGTTTTGGTAAAGGCGAATTTGCGGAACATAGGCATGCGGTGCCTGCGGCGCTTGCTGGGGCAAGTCGGACACCGAAGAAAGATAAGGCGATAAAAATGGCTTAGGGTTGCTGGCGTTCATGACCATAGCCTAGCTTGCGCGCCGCTTGCTGTCACGCTGAAAACCCCCAATGCTTGCGCTTAGGTGACAGCAGCGTCAGCCACTCTGGTCTGCGCTCATTGATGGCGAGCGCATTTACTTTTTCATGCGTTCACTTTTCCAATACACATCGGTTCCACCGTCCATCCGGTTTAAAACCCGTGAGAGCACGAACATCAAATCGGAAATTCGGTTCAAGTATTGGCGCGGCGCTTCGTTCAGCGCCTCCTCGTTGCCCAGCGCCACAGTGGCCCGCTCTGCACGCCGAGCCACGGTGCGGCAAATGTGCGCCTGAGAAGCGGCCCGGTTGCCGGCGGGCAAAATGAACTCTTCCAGCTTGGGCAGTTGTGTGTTGTATCTTTCCAGCGCTTCATCCAAAACCAGCACGGCCTCGGTCTTTAACAACTCAAAGCCGGGAATAGACAACTCGCCACCCAAATTGAAAAGTTGGTGCTGCACTTCAATCAACAACTCGCGCACATCGTCCGGCATGTTTTCACAAAGCAACAAGCCTATGTGTGAGTTCAGCTCATCCACATCGCCCATGGCATGCACACGCAAGCTGTTTTTGGACACCCGCTGGTTGTTGCCCAAGCCAGTCGTGCCTTCGTCCCCGGTTCGGGTGGCAATTTGTGTCAATCGGTTACCCATGGTGTTTCCCCTGTGTAAAACGGTCTGCAATCATTCAAGTCTCAGCGTAAACTCTGATTTTGACCGAGTTTCACGACATTTCCCTGACCATGGTCATTGCGCAATGTCATGCCACCTGTTTCAACCGTCCTTCAATTTGGAGCTTCACCATGAACGCACCGACCCCAGCCGCCCATTTGGCGCCCGTCGTCAATGCCAGGCCTGTCCCACAGGCCTTCATCGACGCTTTGAAAGCACGCTTTGGCAACAACTGCTCAACCGCCTTGGTCATTCGCGAGCAACATGGCCGCGATGAGTCTGCCTTTGCGCCCGTCCCACCTCCCTCGGCGGTGATCTTTGCCGAATGCACACAAGATGTGGCCGATGCCGTGAAGTTGGCAAGCGACTACAAGGTGCCCGTCATTCCCTTTGGCGTGGGTTCGTCTTTGGAAGGCCATCTGCTTGCCGTTCAAGGAGGTATCAGCATTGACCTCACGCGCATGAACAAGGTTTTGTCCATCAACGCAGAAGACCTCACCGTCACCGTGCAACCTGGCGTCACGCGCAAACAGTTGAACGAAGAAATCAAGTCAACAGGGCTGTTTTTCCCCATCGATCCAGGCGCTGACGCCACCATTGGGGGCATGAGCGCAACCCGCGCCAGCGGAACCAATGCCGTGCGCTACGGCACCATGCGCGAAAACGTTTTGGCCCTTGAAGTGGTCACCGCCTCTGGCGAAATCATTCGCACAGGCACGCGCGCTAAAAAATCGAGTGCAGGTTACGACCTCACGCGTTTGTTTGTGGGCAGCGAGGGCACCTTGGGCGTGATGACCGAAGTGACAGTTCGCTTGTACCCATTGCCTGAAGCCATTTCCGCGGCCATTTGTTCTTTCCCCAGCATTGAGGCTGCCGTACAAACCGTCATTCAAGTGATCCAGTTGGGCGTGCCTATTGCGCGCGTTGAGTTGATCGATCACAACTCGGTGCGCATGGTCAACGCGTATGCCAAATTGGGTTTGCGTGAAGAGCCCATGCTCTTAATGGAGTTTCATGGCTCGCCCGCTGGCGTGAAAGAGCAAGCCGAAACAGTTCAAGAAATTGCCAGCGACCATGGTGGCAACGCCTTTGAATGGGCCACCACTCCCGAAGAGCGCACGCGCCTTTGGACGGCCAGACACAATGCCTATTTTGCGGCACTGCAAAGCCGGCCTGGTTGCCGAGCCATCAGCACCGACACCTGTGTGCCAATTAGCAAATTGGCCGACTGCCTGCTTGACTCGGTGGCCGAAACCGAAGCCAGTGGTTTGCCCTACTTTTTGGTGGGCCACGTCGGTGACGGCAACTTCCACTTTGGCTATCTGATCGACCCCGAGATTCCAAGTGAGCGCGAAATTGCCGAAGACTTGAATCACAAACTCGTCAGCCGAGCCTTGCGCCTTGGCGGCACTTGCACAGGCGAGCACGGCATTGGATTGCACAAAATGGATTTTTTGGTCACGGAGGCGGGCGTGGGCGCAGTCAACATGATGCGAACTTTGAAGCAAGCGCTAGACCCTCACAACATCATGAATCCTGGAAAAATCTTCCATTGAAAAGTTTTTAAGCTCTGACCTTGTGCTTCATGCGCGTAGTTTTTCAATCAGCCCATTGAGTTCATCCAAAGAACCAAACTGAATCGACAACTCGCCCATTTCTTCAAAACGGCCGTGTCGCTTCACGCGCTTTTTAACGCGCACCTCCACTTGTGCCATCAACAAATCTGACAACTCTTCCTCAACGCGTTTGATGTCTCGCGACTTTTCTTTTTTCGGTTTTTGTTGAACCAATGAGAATTCTGCGCTGAGTTTTTTCACCAAGCTCTCTGCTTCGCGCACCGACATTTTTTTGGCGCTGATCTGGTTGGCGGCCGTGATTTGAGCCGCTTTGTCCAAACCCAGCAAGGCGCGCGCATGGCCCATGTCAATGTCGCCTGCCATCAACATGGTTTGCACGGGCTCGACCAAGTTCAACAAACGAAGCAAATTGCTGGCAGCACTTCTAGAACGTCCAACCGCTTGAGCCGCCGTTTCGTGAGTGAGTCCAAACTCTTTGATCAGGCGTTGTAGGCCAAGGGCCTCCTCCAAAGGGTTGAGGTCTTCGCGTTGAATGTTTTCAATCAAGGCCATGGCCGCCGCGGCCTCATTGGCCACATCTCGAACCAACACCGGCACCTCGTTCAAGCCTGCCAATCGGGATGCCCGAAACCGGCGCTCGCCGGCAATGATTTCGTATTTACCAGCGTTGGGGCCATCGCTGAGTTTGCGAACCAAGATGGGCTGCATGATGCCTTGCGCTTTGATGGACTCGGCCAATTCGTAAAGTGCGCCCTCGTCCATGCGAGTTCGAGGCTGGTACATGCCGGGCACCATCTCGCTAAGCGCCAGGGTGCTGGGGCTTCGATTGGCGGCCGCTTCAACCGCTTGTGGCGAGCTGGCTTCGTCAAGCACTTTGGGGCCGAGCAAAGCCTCGAGCCCGCGGCCTAAGCCTTTTGGTTTTTTAGTGACCATGTTCTTTTTCTTTCATCAAGTCATTCAACAAGGCGTGGCCCTCTGGCCAATCGCCCCCATTGGATTCGGCATTCAAATGCCCGCTTTCACCCAACCTCAGGTACTGAGAGCCCCAGCACTTTGCAAAGTGTGTGGCGCGTGCAGCGCTGCAATCAGGGTTGTTTGGACTGTCGATCAACATGGACTTGAAGGGCAGCGCCTTCAACTCAATCGGTCGCCAACTGGAAAATACGTCTTCAAGGTGGGACGCTTCAACGTCGCTAGGAGCAACCAAGAAAGCAGCCGCCACTTTGTGGCGGTGGGCTGAAATTGGGGCCCATGCGGCAACTTGGATGCAACTCAAACCGTGAGCGACCAAATAAACCGGCTCATTCAAATCAGACATCACATCTTCCAGCCGGGCGAGCCAATCGCCTCGAAGAGGATGCATCCAGTCATGTTGTTCTACAAGCTGATAAGCGTAGCGCCTCACCCAGCACATTTGCCAGTGTGAGTGCCCGCTTCCCCGCCAACCAGGCAATATAAGGACTTTAGGCGTTGCCATGATCACTTGGCTGAGGTCTCAAAGAGTGGGTATGCGCTGTACCAGCTCTTTGGCAAACTCTACAAATGCTTGACTTCCTTTGGCCGAAGGGTCAAACACGACGCCAGGCAAGCCATAGCTTGGGGCTTCGGCCAAGCGCACATTTCGAGGAATCACGGTGTTGAATACCTTGTCGCCAAAATGCGACTTCAATTGCTCGCTCACCTGTTGTTGCAAGGTAATTCGCGGATCGAACATGACGCGGAGCAAGCCAATGATCTTCAAATCGGGGTTCAAGTTGGCATGAACTTGCTTGATCGTATTGACCAAATCTGTCAAACCTTCAAGGGCAAAATATTCGCACTGCATGGGCACGATCACGCCATGCGCCGCACACAAACCATTCAAGGTGAGCATAGACAAAGACGGCGGGCAATCAATCAAGACAAAATCAAAATCTTTGTCGACCACTTCCAAGGCCGCCTTCAATCGCTGATCGCGCCTTTCAAGGTCAACCAGTTCGACCTCGGCACCGGCCAATTCACGGTTGGCACCCAACACGTGATAGCCGCATTTCTCTGAAAAAATAGCCGCTTCAAGAATGCTGGCTGACTCAAGCAATACGTCGTAAACGCTGAGCTCCAATTGGCGCTTGTCCACACCCGAGCCCATGGTGGCGTTGCCTTGAGGATCGAGATCAACCAACAAAACACGTTGGCCCACCTTGGCCAAACCGGCAGCCAAATTGACCGCTGACGTGGTCTTGCCCACACCGCCCTTTTGATTTGCAACACAGAAAATTTTTGCCATTTTTAAACTTCTTTTTTAGCGGGTGTGCTCATTTACCAAGGGCCAATTTGATACCAAAACCAATCAAAAACAATCCAGCCACTTTTTGCAGGAATCCAGAAAATTTGGGATGAGCGCGTATGCGTTGCGCCATGTTGTGGGTGATGAGTACAACCCCGAAACAATACACAAACCCCAGACAGGCAATGGTTATTGACATGAAAACAAAAGTTAACATACCAAGGTGCTGCTCTGGGTTGATGAATTGCGGAAAAAACGCAAAAAAGAACATGATAGCCTTGGGATTGAGCAAGGTAATGAACATGGTTTCTTTGAAATACTTGCCCGGTGTGATTTTGATGGAAGGCCCCTCTCCGGGTTTGGCAAAAACCATTTTGGCGCCCAGCCAGGCAAGGTAAGCTGCACCCACCCACTGCAAGGACAAAAACAAATGGGGATAGGTTTGCAAAAGGGCCGCCACCCCCGCAACCGTCATCCACAACAAAATTTGATCACCCAAGAGCAAGCCCATGACCGATGCAAAGCCGCCCATCATGCCGCCCTGAGAGGTGGACGTGATCAGGGCCAAATTTCCGGGGCCAGGCAAAAACAAGAGCAACACAAAGGCGGCAACAAAAGCACCGTAATCAGAAATTCCAAACATCAAAGGCCTTCTTATTTAGCCCAAGTGTAATGGGCGAAACTCAAGTCGAGCTTGCCCTTGCTAGCAAAGTTGCTGATTTTTTCATCCAAACAACGCAACGATCTGCATCCAAGCCGGGAACTTTCAGCTGTTCCACGTGAAACACTTCTGCCGAAGAAGGCAAAGCAGCCATTTCGTCCTCGGGAGTTTTGCCTTTCATGGCCATCCAAACCCCCTCATGGGTCAACGCACCCAAAGACCAATTCACAAAGTCTGGCAAAGATGCAAAGGCCCGAGAGCAAATCACATCAAAGGGTCCAGACAAGCTTTCGACACGTGAATGAACGCCGTTCAAGTTGGGCAGCTTTAGACTGGCAGCCACCTGCTGAATAAATGCAGCCTTCTTTGAAACAGTGTCGACGCATGTGACGCGAACATAGGGGCAACAGATGGCAATCACCACGCCCGGCAAACCGCCGCCCGAGCCGACATCCAACAAACTCACATCCGCTGGTGCGGCGCCATTTTTTTGCTCAAGGTGTCTCAGCAAAGGCGAAATGACAGACAAGCTGTCCAGCACATGGTGGGTCAATATTTCCTGGGGGTTTCGAAGCGCCGTGAGGTTGTAGACCTTGTTCCACTTTTGAATCAGGTCCATATAGCCCAACAACTGTTGCTGCTGCGCCTCGTTCACCCGCAAGCCCAAGGCATCAATACCCCGCTCAAGGCCCAAAGGAATGCTCAACGGATGCGATGAGCCGGCAGTCATGACTTCAGACTCACCGCGCCCTCTGTATTTGCGCTCTCAAGCTCCAGCGGCTCGGGCTTCACAGCCATGAACTCCTTGAACCCGCCTCTTTTGAGATAAATCAACAACAAGGAAATGCTTGCAGGGGTAATACCCGAGATTCGCGAGGCCATGCCCAGGGTTTCGGGTCGGTGTTTAGCCAACTTTTGCCTTGCTTCAATCGACAAGGAAGTCACTTGCAAATAATCGAGTTTTGCGGGCAACTTGAGATTTTCAAAGTGGGCTGCGCGTTCAACCTCTATCTTTTGCCGATCTATGTAGCCCGAGTACTTGGCCGCTATCTCAACCTGCTCAATCACCGCAGCCGAAAGATCGCCAAGTGTTTCACGTGAAACAGCTTCTGCCACAAAACGTTTGGCATCCAAAGTCATCAAGCTTTCGTAAGCAACCCCAGGCCGCCTCAACAAATCGAAGAGATTGTGCTCATGCTCAATAGATTTGCCAAGAACTCGCTCCGACTCAGCAGCCGGCAAGTTCCTTGGGTTAACCCAAGTGGATTTCAGTCTCTCTGTTTCACGTGAAACAGCCTCGCGTTTTGTGCAAAAGGATGCCCAGCGTGCATCGTCCACCAGCCCCAACTTTCGCCCCATTTCTGTGAGGCGCATGTCTGCGTTGTCTTCCCGAAGTTGCAAGCGGAACTCTGCCCGGCTGGTAAACATGCGGTAAGGCTCCGTAACACCCTTGGTAATCAAGTCATCAACCAGTACGCCCAAGTAAGCTTGATCACGGCTGGGCAACCATGCCCCGCCCAGATCATTGCCCGATCCAGCCATGGCGCGGCACTGAAGTGCGGCATTGATGCCAGCGAACAAGCCCTGTGCCGCAGCCTCTTCATAACCTGTGGTGCCGTTGATTTGCCCCGCAAAAAACAAGCCGCCAATTTGGCGTGTTTCAAAACTGCTCTTCAAGGAACGCGGATCAAAATAATCATACTCAATGGCGTAACCAGGCCGAAGGATGTGTGCATTTTCGAGCCCCTTCATAGACCTCACCAAGGCATACTGAATGTCAAACGGCAAACTGGTAGAAATGCCATTGGGGTAAAACTCGTGGGTGGTCAGGCCCTCGGGCTCCAAGAAGATTTGGTGGCTGTCTTTGTCGGCAAATCGATTGATCTTGTCTTCCACGCTAGGACAATAACGGGGCCCCACGCCTTCAATTTTCCCCATGAACATGGGGCTTCGGTCAAAGCCAGATCGAATGATCTCGTGGGTTTTCTCGTTGGTGTGAGTAATCCAACAAGGCATCTGCGCCGGGTGCATGTCTGCTCGGCCCATGAAACTGAAAACAGGCACACCTGCTTCAGCGTTCAAGCCACCTGGCATGCCATCGCCCGGCTGTTCTTGGCATTTAGAAAAGTCGATGGTACGGCCGTCTAATCGGGGGGGCGTGCCGGTTTTTAGGCGACCCTGGGGCAACTTCAGCTCTTTCAAGCGGGCAGACAAGCTGACAGCGGGTGGGTCCCCTGCCCGACCGGCAGAATAGTTTTCTAAGCCAACGTGAATTTTGCCATCCAAAAAAGTACCTGCCGTCAGAACCACCGTTTTGGCGCGGAAGCGAACACCCACTTGCGTGACAGCCCCCACCACACGGTCTTCTGTGCCATTGGATTCCACCATGAGATCGTCCACCGCTTGCTGAAACAGCCACAGGTTTTCTTGGTTTTCAAGGCGGCGGCGAATGGCGGCCTTGTACAAAATACGGTCCGCCTGGGCCCGCGTTGCGCGAACGGCGGGGCCTTTGGAGCTGTTCAAGATTCGAAACTGAATGCCGCCTTCATCGGTTGCGATGCCCATGGCTCCCCCCAAAGCATCCACCTCTTTGACAAGGTGGCCCTTGCCAATACCGCCGATGGAGGGGTTGCAACTCATCTGGCCCAATGTTTCGATATTGTGAGACAGCAAAAGTGTCTGACAACCCATGCGCGCAGCCGCCAAAGCGGCTTCGGTGCCGGCATGGCCGCCACCAACGACGATCACATCAAATTCTTGTGGGTAAAGCATCAAATCACCAGTCCATCAACTGAAGGTCGGCGCTGCTCGCGCCGTAAGGGCCAATGGCCAAAGGGCTCGATTTTATCTGCATCGGGTGTTCCATGCGCGACCCAAGTCAGAGCACCCTCGCGCTAAGCTCGGCCAAAAACCTAGGGAAACACCATGAAACAACGCACCAAACCCAATACTCAGATGCACCCTGATGAATGGGACTTGCGAGTGGCCTTGGCCGCCTGTTATCGCTTGGTAGCCTTGTATGGCTGGAGCGACTTGGTGTTCACGCACATCAGCGCCAAACTGCCCGCCAGTGTGAGTGGGGAGGCGCATCAGTTTTTAATCAACCCCTACGGCCTGATGTTTGACGAGATCACCGCATCAAGTCTTGTCAAAGTAGACATGCAGTGCAACAAGCTTGACGCAGACAACCCGTACCCGGTTAACCCCGCCGGCTTTGTCATTCACAGCGCGGTGCATGAAGCACGCCCCGAAGCTGGCTGTGTGCTTCACACCCACACGCGCGCAGGCGTGGCTGTGAGCGCACAAAAGGACGGCGTACTGCCCATTAGCCAGCAAAGCACGTTTGTTTTGGCGTCACTGGCCTATCACGACTACGAGGGCGTTGCTATCCGGGATGAGGAAAAGTTGCGCCTGCAAAAAGACTTGGCAGATGCCAATTATTTGATGCTGCGCAACCATGGCTTGCTCACCGTGGGAAAAACGATTGCCGACGCCTTTTTGCAAATGTACACTTTTGAAAATACCTGTCGCATACAAGTAGATGCCCTGGCAGGTCAAACCAAGGCGGCAGACTTGATTGCCATCGACCCCCAAGTTTTGACCGGCGTTGCGCATGCGATGAAAGTCCAAACGGGCGGCTTGGGCGGCAACTTTGTTTGGCCATCATTGATGCGCAAGCTCGATCGGGAAAATCCAGGATACGACGTCTAAGCGCCATTCAGCTTTCATCAATCGGTTTTTGTTGCCACGCCAACAAAGCGCCCAACAACAACGCAGCCGCTGAAAACACAAGCCCTCGTTGAAGCCCACCAGGGCCATCTGCGATCCATCCCACCACCGTGGGTCCAACGATTTGTCCGGCGGCAAAGACCACGGTGAACACACTGATGCCTGAAGCCCACTGTGACGGCGCAAGGTTGTGTTTGACCATGGCCGTGGTGGAGGCAACCACTGACAAAAAGACGCCGCCAAACAAAATACCCGACACCATCATCAGTGGCCACGCCGACGTGAGCGCTGGCATGACGGTTGCAACACTCAGCAGGACACACAAAATAGACAAGGCTTGGCCGCCCCGGTAGCGATTCAACAAGTTGGCCCAAACCCGAGAAGACGCAAGCACGGCCAATCCCAGCATGGCGTAAAAAAATGTAATCTGTGAAGCGTTGGCACCCTGCTCTCGCAAGACAGCCACCACAAAAGTCATGTAGCCGATGTAGCCCACACCAAACAACCCATACGCTGTCAAACCAAACATCCACTGTGGCCAATGCATTTTGCGCGCGCGCGTTTCGGCATGGGCGTCATTGCTTGTTGATGCATTCACTTCAGGCATGAACTGCAGCATCAAGCGGCGAATGAAAAACAACAGCACCGTCATGGCAAAGCAAGCAAGACCCAAGGCCCACCAAGCCCACGCCCAAACATGAAGCTGGCCGTCTTGAGTGGCCAAGTCCATAGCCACAGGCACCAACAACGCCGACAAAGAAATGCCCAAACCGGTTCCACCGTAATAAATACCCAGCAACAAACCGGACTGTGCCGGCAAGTGCGTGCCCAACCTGGCCGCCAACAAGCCGCCAGAGACAAAGACCGCCGCACTGGCCATGCCCGCCAACAAGCGCTGAATCAAAAGAATGCTGGTCTCAGAAAAAAAACCCGTCGCAAGCATGAGCAAAGACGCCAACAATGCGCCGCCCATCAAAACACGCACAGCGCCCCACTGACCCAAGATGCGCGGTGTGATCAGCGCACCCATCAAATAGCCAAGCGCATTGAAGGTATTCATGCTGCCTGCCAAGGTATAGGACCAAGACAAATCCTCGCGCATGGGCGGCAAAAGCAGCGCATAGGCAAAGCGCGTGATGCCCAATGAAACAGCCGCCGCCATAGAGAGACAAATTGCCAACCAGAGCGCCGAAAAAAACCGTATGCTGTGCGTCATGAAAAATTTATTTGAACCCTGCCTGGCTGGCCAATTGCAACTTGCCTCACGCATCGTGATGGCACCTCTCACGCGCAATCGGGCGCCTCATGCGTTGGCGAATGCTCTGATGGCTGAATACTATGCGCAACGCGCCAACCCCGCAACGGGTGCCGGCCTCATCATCACAGAAGCCACCGCCATCAGTCATCAAGGCCAAGGGTATTCAGATGTTCCCGGCATTTGGTCTGCCGAGCAAGTCAAGGCTTGGCAACCCGTTACAGCGGCAGTGCATGCCCAAGGTGGAAAAATAGTCATGCAGCTTTGGCATGTCGGCCGCATTTCTCACACCAGCCTGCAGCCCAATGGACAAGCGCCTGTTGCGCCCTCTGCCATCGTGGCCAAATCAAAAACAGTCCTCATTGAAAACGGCGTACCTCGCTTTGAACCAACATCTATGCCTCGTGCCCTCGAGGTGACAGAAATAGCTGGCATCGTTTCTGACTATCGACATGCTGCCAAAAACGCCATACTGGCAGGCTTTGATGGCATCGAAGTTCATGCTGCCAATGGTTATTTGATCGATCAGTTTTTAAGGGCCGACAGCAATCATCGTCAAGATGCGTATGGCGGCAGTATCGAAAATCGCACTCGCTTTTTGAAAGAGGTCATGACAGCCGTCACTCAAGAAATTGGTGGTGGGCGTTGTGGCATTCGAATCTCCCCTGTCACACCTGCCAATGATGCCAGCGATGCCTCGCCGCAAAATCTGTTTGAACATGTTGCTGGTTTTTTAGGCGCTCTCAATTTGGCTTATGTCCACACCATCGAAGGCTCGACAGGTGCTGCGCGCGATTATCAGCAAGGTGAAAAATCTTTCGATTACAAGGCCTTGAAAACAGCTTACCAACAAGCAGGCGGCCAAGGCGCATGGATGCTCAACAATGGTTATGACAAGGCACTCGCCGAAAGCGCTTTGAGCCATGGTGCAGACTTAATCGCTTTTGGAAAAGCCTTCATAGCCAACCCAGATTTGGCCAGCAGACTTCAACAAAACGGCCCTTACAACACACCCGACAGAGCCACTTTTTATGGTGGTGGTGCAAAAGGCTACACCGATTATCCGAGCCTCTAAATTTCTTGTGATTGATATGGAAAAAACCCGAACCCCATTGATAGGGCGCAGCGTTGAGCAACAGGTAGCAGGTCAAGCAACTCGCGACGGCGATGGCGTCAAACTCACTCGCGTGCTCACACAAACTCACCAGCGCCGGCTCGATCCATTCTTAATGCTCGACCACTTTGGCAGCGACGATCCAAATGACTATGGCGGTGGCTTTCCGGATCATCCACACCGCGGTTTTGAAACAGTCACTTACATGATTGCCGGCCGCATGCGGCACAAAGACAGCGCAGGAAACGAGGGGCTTTTACAAAACGGTGGTGTTCAATGGATGACTGCTGGCAGAGGTGTTGTGCACAGTGAAATGCCTGAACAAGAAGAAGGTGTGATGGAAGGCTTTCAACTGTGGCTAAATTTACCATCTCACCAGAAGATGTGCACGCCTGCTTATCTCGATATTCAAAGTGATCGCATACCAGAGACCTGGCCACATGAATCGGTCAAGGTCCGTGTCATTGCGGGTGAGTCCAACGGAACACTTGGCGCTGTTCATCGATCACCATCCCTTTTTCCCACACAAACGCTTTATTTGGACATTCAATTTGAAAAACAAAGCCGCTTTGAACAAGCTTTAAACCCAAAGCACAATGCTTTCTTATTTGTCTATCGCGGCTCAGTTTCTGTTGTCAGTGAAAAGCAAACAACGTCGATCGAACTCAACCGAATGGCCATCCTTCGAAACGAAGGCACTGGCGTGTTGATCCAAGGATCTGCTGGTGCCAAAGTATTGCTGATTTCAGGTCAAGCTTTGAACGAGCCCATTGCTCAATATGGGCCCTTTGTCATGAACACTAGAGAAGAATTGATGCAAGCGGTAGATGACTTTAGGGCTGGTCTATTTAATTCTTGATTTAGCATCCGCTTTTAAAGCCCTGTTTCATTCCTTTGTCAATGAACAAAGATGTGGATAGTTTTGGGATAAGGGCCAAGTTATCCACAGAAATTTTAATTTGAAGAAGTTGTTCATGTTTCAACGACAGCACCCATGCAGGCTCGTGCACATGCTTCAAAATGATTTAATGCATTGATCTATAAAGAAAAAAGAGACTTGTCCACAGAACAAGCCTCTCCTTATCTACTACTACTATGTATTAATCTATATAAAAGAAGAATACAAAGACAAATTCAGAAAACAAATTAATTTGCTTTTCTGAAATCGTCCATGCAGTTTTGCCACTGAACCATCACTGCAGTCAAGTTTCTTTCTTTGACATGGCCAAAGCCTTTGATTTGCTCTGGCAAATTGGCCATCTTGACCGCCAATGCATGATTTTTTGAATTCAAAGAAGCCAACAACTCATTGACGGCATCTTTGTATTCTTGAATCAAGGCACGTTCTGTCTGGCGTTCTTCGGTTCGACCAAAGATATCCAAAGAAGTGCCACGCAAAAACTTCAATGGCGCAAGCAATTTGAACGCCAAGAGCATGTGAGGGCTCATTTTTTGTTTGAGGAGCTGACCCTTCTCATTGCGTTTGGCAAGCAGGGGTGGGGCTAAGTGGTAGAAAACCTTGAAATCACCCTCAAACTGCGATTTGACGCGTTCTAGGAACTGTTTGTCGGTGTGCAGGCGAGCCACTTCGTACTCATCTTTGTACGCCATCAGTTTGAACAATTGGCGAGCCACAGTTTCTGAAAGCAAGGAAAGACCAAGGGAACTTTCTTTGGCTTTGACTTTCAGAACAAAATCTTCATACAGTTTGGCGTAACTTGCATTTTGATAAGCCGTTAAAAATTCAACGCGAGTCGCAACAAGTTCTTCTAATTTTTCACGCTTTTTCAATGAAATCACTTGAACAGGCGTGAACAGTGCTTGGACAGCAGGCAAATGGTGTGCCGCATGGCGACCCCATTCAAAAGCCGCTAAGTTTTGTGCCACAGCAACTTCATTGAGTTCAATGGCACGCTTGAGTGCATCAAGGCTCAATGGCACCCAACCTTTTTGCCAGGCATAGCCCAAGATCATGGGGTTGATATAAATAGTATCGCCCATCAATTGGTTTGAAAGTTGGTCTGCATCAAATGCTGCCAAACCATTGACTCCAACAGCTGCAGCAATTTCGGCAGCACAACTGTCTGCTGGATTTTGCCATTGGGTATTTTTAACAAAAGCAGCCGTGGGCGTGCTGTACGAGTTCAGTGCGACGCGCGTTCTGCCTTCAATCATGCGCGACAAAGTTTCTTTGCCCGCACTCACAATGGGATCGCATCCCAAAATCAAATCGGCCGCCGCCATGCTGACGCGCGTGGTTTGAATTTGATCTTGGTTTTTGGCCAACAGCACATGACTCCAAGTGGCACCACCCTTTTGAGCCAAACCTGCGGAGTCTTGTGTCACGATGCCAAGACCATCTAAGTGAGCAGCCATTCCCAATAGCTGACCAATGGTGATCACGCCAGTGCCGCCAACGCCTGCCACCACCACACCATAAGCCTGAGTGGCTGCTGCCAAATCTGGCAATGTCGGCATGGGCAAAGAAGGCAATGCATCTAAGCTGAATTTTTGCTGCTTAGACTTTTTCTTCAGTTGTCCGCCTTCAATGGAAACAAAGCTAGGGCAAAAGCCTTTGAGACAGCTGGTGTCTTTGTTGCACGTGTTTTGATTGATGGTGCGTTTGCGACCAAACTCAGTTTCAAGCGGCTCAACTGACAAGCAGTTGGACTGCACACCACAATCACCACAGCCTTCACAAACCAATTCATTGATCATGACGCGCACAGCCGGGTCGACCATGGTGCCACGCTTGCGACGACGGCGTTTTTCAGTGGCGCATGTTTGGTCATAAATGATGACGGTGCAACCCTTCACTTCGCGCAGCTCACGCTGGATGGCATCGAGCTCATCACGGTGATGAACCAACACACCTTCAGCAAGAGCAACACCGTTGTACTTTTCAGGCTCGTCGGTCACAACTTTGATGATCACAGCACCTTCGGCCCGCATACTTTGTGCAATTTGCACCACGGTATGACCTTCAGCGCGCTCTCCCACGCGTTGCCCACCCGTCATGGCAACGGCATCGTTGTACAAAATCTTGTAGGTAATGTTGACACCCGCCGCAATACTTTGACGAATGGCCAAAATACCGCTGTGAAAATAAGTGCCGTCGCCGATGTTGGCAAACACATGATTTTCGTGGCTGAAATGCTGTTGCCCAATCCAAGGTGTGCCTTCGCCACCCATTTGGGTAAAGCCCACGGTACTGCGGTCCATCCAAACACTCATGAAATGGCAACCAATGCCAGCCATGGCACGAGAGCCTTCAGGGACCTTGGTGCTGGTGTTGTGAGGGCAGCCAGAACAGAACCAGGGCATGCGATCTGCCGCTGGGTTAAGCACTAGACTATTTTGGGAGCGCTCTTTGGCATCGATGATGCTCAGTTGCGCATTCATGCGCGCCAACACATCGGATGGCAAATCTAGCTTGAGCAAACGTTTGGCCAAAGCTTTGGCAATGAGGGTGGGCGTGAGATCAGCATTGGCCCTGAGCAAACGGTGAGCCATTGGATTGGGCACAGACCATTCGCCGCCAGAATCATTGCCCTCGATTTCATCAAATTTACCCACAATCCGAGGACGCTGTGAATCAGGCCAGTTGTACAACTCTTCTTTCAGTTGGTACTCAATGAGTTGGCGTTTTTCTTCTACCACCAAAATCTCTTTCAAGCCCTTTGCAAATTCGCGCGTGGTTTGTGCTTCTAAAGGCCAAACCACAGACACCTTGTGCATACGAATACCAAGGCGTTGACAGGTTTCAAGATCCAAACCCAAATCGACCAAGGCTTGGCGAGTGTCGTTGTAAGCTTTGCCGCTGGCCATGATGCCGTAGCGATCGTTGGGGCCTTCGATGACGTTGTGATTCAAGCGGTTGGCGCGAATGTAGGCCAACGCCGCATACCATTTGTAATCAAACAATCGGGCCTCTTGGTCAAGTGCCGGGTCTGGCCACCGGATGTGCACACCACCTGGCGGCATTTCAAAGTCGGGCAAAACAATCTTCACGCGATCGGCGTTGATGTCTGCCGTGGCACTAGACTCCACCACTTCTTGAATGGTCTTCATGCCAGACCAGACGCCCGCAAAGCGGCTCATGGCTATGGCGTGTACACCCAAGTCCAAAACATCTTGCACGGAAGAGGGAAAGAAGACCGGCAAGCCACACGCTTTGAAAATGTGATCGCTTTGATGCGCAGCTGTGGAACTCTTGGCCACATGGTCGTCGCCAGCCACCGCCAAAACGCCGCCCCACGGAGTGGTGCCAGCCATGTTGGCGTGTTTGAACACATCGGAGCAGCGATCCACGCCAGGGCCTTTGCCGTACCAAATGCCAAACACGCCATCAAACTTTTGAGTTCCTGGGGGGGCAAAGCCCATTTGTTGGGTTCCCCAAAGTGCCGTTGCCGCCAGCTCTTCGTTGACCCCGGGTTGAAACACAATATTGTGTTTTTCCAAATAGGATTTGGCTTTCCAGAGTGCTTGGTCATAGCCACCCAAAGGGGATCCCCTGTATCCACTGATCAAGGCGCCCGTATTTTTACCGGCCATGGCATCGCGTTCTTGGATCAGCATGGGCAAGCGCACTAGGGCTTGAACCCCACTCATGAATGCACGTCCCGATTTCAAGCTGTATTTGTCATCGAGCGTGACGGTTGCCAGCGCGTGGCGCAAGTGTTCAGGCAAAGGAGCGTTCATGAAGTGTCACTTTCTATAGCATGAATCAACAGTGTAGAGCGACAGAGCTTATCTTGGAAGCAAAACCCATGCTTTCATGTCTTGTTTGAGACGTCCCGCCAACTCTCCAGCAGCATCCCCAGTGCCTGCAAAATAGTCAGCACGAACCGCTCCCAAAATGGCACTCCCCGTGTCTTGAGCAAAAACCAAGCGATTGAGTGAGGTTTGAGGGCCATTGCTTGAAAGCCAGACCGCCGAGCCATAAGGAATGCTTCCTGGGTCTACAGCAATCGACCGCCCGGCCGTCAGTGGGACGTTCATCGCCCCTTTGGGCCCCAAAAGGGCGTCTGGGCCCGTGAGGGGCTCTTCTTTGAAGAAAACAAACCGCGGATTGCGCCACATCAGCTCTTGGGTTCTTTTGGGATTTTGTGCAAGCCAAGACTTGATGCCTGGCCACGTCGCGTCTTTGGTGAGGTTTTGATCGAGAAGCCACCTGCCAATGCTTTGATAGGGGTGGTCATTGGTGCCAGCAAATGCCAACCGAATTTGTTGTCGGCTGCCATCGTTTTGCGTGACCCACAGCCGGCCAGAACCCTGAATATGAAGCACCATGGCATCCACGGGGTCGGCAATGTAGGCAATCTCTTTTCCTTTCAGGGCGGCTTGAGCGGCGGGCAGCTTTGAAATCTCTTCACGGCTGTACCAAGGAGAACGCGATTTGAGGTTAGCAGGCACGCCGAACAATGGGACGGTAAATCCAGGTTTTGCGCTGCGAGTGGCTTCAAAAATAGGCTCGTAGTAGGCGGTTAAAAGCCCGTTGGCTGGCGATGCAGAAGCATTCAAACTCTCAACCCTGTAGGGCTGGAAGTTTTCCATCAACCAGTTTCTTTGGACCTCCGAAGTCTGCCCCTCCAATCGTTTGACCTGGGCGCAAAGCTGTTGGGAATGTGGCAAATTAGGCGAGCTGCGTGAGCAGTTTTGACGCCAAGCCACCCATGCCTCATTGAGGTTGTCCGCGCTGAGCCCTGGCAGATCCGCCCAACTTGCCAAAACCCATTTGCTTTTGGCCCTCGTCAAAACGGAAGGCGTTGCTTCGCGAGCCGTCGCCTGCGGGTGCTGTGCAGAAGGCGCAGGATGAGAGACCACCGGCGGCGCCGAAAGAGTCGGAGCTGGCTGCGCGATGGGTGGTGCTTTCTTTGGCGTAGAACAAGCCGTCAAGAACCAACACACGCTCAAGCAGATGCTCCCTACAATGCTCGATCGAAGGAGTTTTTGCATGGGACTGATACTGTTGGAGGCGCTGTTGGCGCTGTTGCTGTTGTTGTTGATCGTTTGGTGGACCATGTTTTCGGGCCGAAACAAGGGCGAGCTCAAACCAGACGACAAAGACGAGCGCGCCAACAAAGCACCCGACAAGGAATGAAGGCACAAGCTGCTATCGAGCTTCTTCACTCAAACCTCGCGCAACAAGTTGGCTAACTCGACGGCTGATTTCACATCCATTTTTTCAAAAACCCGCGAACGGTGAACTTCCACAGTGCGCACACTGATGTCAAGTTGGTCGGCGATGAGCTTGTTGGGCAACCCGGCAACAACCAAGCGCATCACATCGCGCTCTCGCTCTGTGAGCTCATCGAGACGAGAAACCAGCCCCGCACTTTGCTGGTGAACCGCCAGCCGCTCTTGAGACAGGGCCAAGGCTTGCTCCACCCGGTCTACCAAGGCATTGTCAGAGAAAGGCTTTTCGCAAAAGTCAAAGGCTCCCCGCTTGACGCTGTCAACCGCTGTGGGCACATCGGCGTGCCCCGTTAGGAAAATCACAGGCCAAGTGTGGGCAAGGCCATTACCGATCAGCGTTTCAAAAAGAGCCAAGCCGCTTTGACCGGGCATGCGAACGTCTAACAAGATGCAACCTGCTTCTGTTGGGACGGGCGTTTTGGGGCCCGGAAATTTCTCTTGCAGCGTTTTTTCAAACGCATCGGCACTGGCGAAAGACTCGCTCATCAAGCGCCTAGAGCGTAACAACCAAGCCATTGCATCTCGCACGCTGGCATCGTCGTCCACAATGAAAACACAGGCGTTAAGAGCGGGTTGCATGATTTGATTTTAGCCAGGCTTAAACTTCGGCTGCCGTGGGCAGGGTAAATCGGAAGAGGGTGCCACAGGGCGCATTGGCTTCAAACTCCAAATGACCGCCATGTTGCTCCACAACAGTGCGGCACAAACTAAGGCCCAGGCCCATCCCCTCCGCTTTGGTTGTGAAAAAAGGCGTGAACAAGTTATGCGCCACTTCATCTGTAATACCCAGCCCCAAGTCAAGCACCGAAAACTCCACCCAACCTTGTGATTGGCTAGAAGCTGCTCGCTTGACCCGCAAGGTCAGGATACGCTGATGGCATGTTGGGTGATCCATGGCTTGCATGCCGTTGCGCGCTAAATTTAAAAGAACCTGCTCGACCATGGTGCGGTCGCAAAGAACGGGCAGCAAGCGGGGGTCCAATTCGGTTTGAATGCGCACGTGAAGTTTGTGCGCTTGCAGTTGTACCAAAGGCATGACAGCATCAATGATGGATTGGGGTTTAACGACTTCTTTGTCTTGATCGCGGCGCCTGACAAAATCGTGCACGCTGTTGATCACCTTGCCTGCGCGACTCGCCTGCTCCGAGATGCGTTCAAAAGCCATTTGAAGATCGCTCAATGGAGGCGACGCTTGGCCATCATCAGGCTGCCGCAAAAGATTCAAAGAGCCAGTGGCATAACTGGAAATAGCCGATAAAGGTTGATTCAATTCGTGACTCAAAAGGGAGGCCATTTCACCCACAGTGGCAAGCCTGGCCGTGGCTTGCAAGCGCTCTTGACTGGAGCGAGAAAGCTCTTCAATGCGCCGCTGTTCGCTGATGTCCAAAAAGGCGCTCATCCAGCCTGTTTGCTGGCCCAGCACGTTGATCAGGGGTGCCTCAAAAATGAGCACCGGAAACCGCGTGCCGTCTTGCCGCACAAACACCGACTCAAAGCCTTCTCTGGGTGGCGCATTGCCAGCCAGCCTCACCGCTTGGCGTTGTTGATATTCGCCCACCATTTCGGGTGGCCAGTAAGGCATGGGTGCAGACTTTCCCAAGAGCGCCTCTGCTTCAAAGCCCACCATCTGGCAAAAAGCAGGGTTGACATAAGTGATTCGACCTTGAAGATCGCGCGCCCGTAGGCCCGTCACCAAAGAGTCTTCCATCGCCTTGCGAAAGGCGAGTGCATCGGCCAAGTCGCGCTCTGCCTTGAGGCGGCGGCGCGAATCTTTGACCAGCAAGACCAAGACGGAAACCAGCGCAAACGACATGGCCGTCACCAAGGCAGGCAAGACATTGGGCAACAGGTCAGGGACCGCGCGCCGACCATCCATCCGAAGCATCAGCGTGGTGCCTGGTAAGTCGAGCAACTGCTTGGCAGTGAACAATCGCTTGGCTCGAGGCAGGCTGCCGTGAACCGCCAAGCGAGTGCCGTCAGGCTCAACGAAAGAAATCTGATTGCGCTGACCGTAGGTCTCGCCCAATCGAGCTGACAAAACCTCTTGCAAGCCATAAGTCAACAACGTGAAACCCGCTGTGTTGCCGCGCTCGATCATGGGCAAACACATCTCCATGACTTCTAAGCCCCGCCCGTTGGATTGAGGCACAAAATAACTTCGAGAATAAGCGGGTCCATTCAATCGACGCGCGCGCAAGCAAGCTTGCATTGTTTCGGCGTTCTCTCCCACCCGTGACTTATCGCTGAACAACTCAGGCTTCAATGGTGTCGACACAGCGTCTAACGTGGTGCCTTGCAAGTCTCTTTTTTCGACGCGAAGCCAATCTCTGTTTTGGCTTAACAAGTCTGTCATTTCGGCTTGCCAAAGCTTATGTGAAAGAGCTTTGGCATTCAAGTTTTGCAAAATCAAAACGTTTTGATCAAAGCCATTTCGAATGTCGATGGCGGCATCTGCGGTGTCGCGGTCTAGTTCGTCTTGATATTGACTGGCCTCATATCTTCCTGCAAGCCAAACCAGGGTGACCAGCAGCGCCACCACCAGCATGACAAGTGCAATCCACAAGGAAAATCGACGGTCGGTGAAGGAGCGTGTGATTTGTTTGAAAAACTGCCACAGGATGTGTGTGTTTTGCAATGAGGATGAAGCTTCTTGCGCCATTTGCAAAGGTGTGGGTCAAGCTTAAGGGGTCACAGCGCCGCTGACAACTTTGGTCACTCTAGGATCGGACCACGTGCCATCAATCAAAAACTCTTGTGTGTTGACGCGGCTCAGTGGCTGTTTGAGAATCAATTGCGCCAAAAATGTACTCAAACCGATGGCGGGATTGAGCGCAATGCCAGCCAGCAAAGAAGCAGTACCCGCATCGACTTCGGGCAAAATTAAAACACGCAAGTTTTGTGTTTCTCGGGCAATGTCAGAACTGCCATCCATTTGCACTACGGCATTGACACCTTTCATTTGAAGGTTGCGCGTGCTGGCAATGCCTTGTTGAATCATCACATCACCCCGAATGGTGTCAAATGCAAAGCCGGCACTGAAGACATCTCTGAAATCCAACAACAAGCGACGCGGCAGAGCTTGGAGACTTAACACCCCTAGCAACTTGGCAACACCCGGCTCCGCTTGTAAAAACTGTCCACGCCCAATGTTCAAATTGAAGCGGCCACTCATGCTGGGATAGTGAAGCGTCATGGGCGAGCCCTGCCATTGAACGTCACCTTCCAACTTGCCTGCCCCTCCACGCAGGGCATCCTTTGTGCCCAGTCGGTTCAACAATTCGCCAGCATTTGAAATGTCCAATCGAAAATTCATTTCTGTATTCGCCTGCTGAGCACCCTCGCGCGCAGTGACCCACTTGCCGCTGGCTTTGAAGCTTGCTTCAGGCGTGGTGATATTGAGCTTGTTCAATCGCCATTCACGCCCAGACGTTGCCTTGGCTTGTGCCGACTCTGCGTTGACGGCTTCAATCTCGACGCGCCCCATTTTTTTGCCGCGCAACTCCAACTCATCCACCACAATGTCCAGTGCAGGAATGCTCACAGGGGAGTCTTCAAGCAAAGTTGCCACGGTTTGGTCCGCGGAGGGTGGCAAGCTCAGGCGTGCCAATCGTGCGTAAATGCGACCTGCACTTTGGCTGTTGGATTGGCGGTACTCCAGGTAGCCACTGAACTCTCTGGCATCCAGATTCGCGCGCCACAAGGGGCCCTCACGAGAACCGTTGACAAAAACGTTGTGCAATTGCCGCCCTTGAACAGTCACCTCGTTGGCTTTGAGGGTCATGCGAGTGGGAAGGTAGGAAGACGTGGCTGATGTGAGTGTCGTATTGGTGGGTGCTGTATTGGTGGGTGCTGTATTGGGGGCCGACTGCCATTGAGGGCTTGACTTGGGCGGTGAGAGCACTTGAAGCCAATCGTCAATGGAAAACGAGGGAAGGTTGACCTCGGCCATAACACCTGACTCGCGGCTATTGGCTGAGGCCGCAGCGGTGGCAGCACCCACTTGCAAGCGACCTTGTGTGACCCGCGCATCTGTACCAGTTAAGTCTCGCAAGTAAGTGGCAGACAAGTTGGAGCCCAAGGACATTTGTATTTGATCGCGTTGCGCTTTGTAGGGCGGCGCATTGGTCAAGCTTTGAACTACGCTTTCATATTTAAAGGCACTTGATTCATCGGCACGTTTGCCAAAAGGTGCAGGCAAGTTCAGGGCAACACCTTGTAGTTGTGACTGAATCAGAAGCTCGCTTTGTCCCCCCTTGAATCCCAAAGTGGCTGAGTAGTTGCTTGCGCCAGAGGCATGCTGAGCAAGAAGACTTAAGGCGCCTAACTCTTTGGCTTGACGAAGGCCGTTTGCGCTCGCTTGGCCTTGAATGCGAAAAACAGGATTGGCTTCTGGGCTGCGCGGCGGGAGTTTTCGAGATCCACCTTCAAGCTTAATAGGGCCGCCCAAAAACTGAGCGCTCACACCCAACAAATTGAACCCGGTTTCGCTGAATTGAATGCTGCCTTGAGCTTTTTCAATGGTGGGGAAGTCATTTTGAATGCGCACGTCATTGCCGCTCAATGCCACCGTGCCCTGAACACTGGATTTATCAAGGGCGCCCAGCGGCAGAGATAGTCTAAGCCGGGAAGACACGGCTCCGGTGCTGCTGGTCTGAGCCAAAACGCCACTGAGCATTTGATTGACTGGCGACAAACGCAGATCATTCAAGACAACATTGGCGCTGGCTTTAGACTCCCCTTGAACATTGACAACAACGGGTGCATTCAGGCTGGGTATTTCAGCCTTGATTTGCGTGAAGGGCGTGTTGCCCCATTTGCCAGATGCGCCATTGACCTTGAAGTTGAGTCTGTCGAAAACAATTTCCCCATTCACCTCACTCATGGGCGGCCAAACATTTTCAGATGGATTGATACGCTCTGCGGGGTTCGCGGTGTTTGGCGGTGCATAGGCATAAAGCACATCTTTCACCTTGCCCGCAAATCGGAGCTCGCCGTCTTTGGGATTGGCAAAGGGCAAGTTCTTGAGATCGCCTTTGACTTTGACCGCAACGCCTTGCAGCGTGCCTTTTAAAACTGCGTCCCGCACATAGGACCGAACGTTTTGCGGGATGCCCAATGGCAAGTATCGGTGAACACGAGTGGCATCAGCGCGTTGAATATTGCCTTGCACATCCAATACGCCCCAACTTCCTGCAAGCAGGCTGGGTTTCCAGCTGCCCTTGAGGTCCGCAGAAAGGTCGGCGTTGGTCAAGTTCAACTGCCAATCAGGAACCAGCAGCTTGCCTTTTTCTGACTTCCATTTAAGCGCTGCTTGTAGTTTGTCTAAAGGGATTCTGGCGTCTTCAAACAGCCGATTGATTTGAAGTGCACCCTTGTCGATGCTCAACTTGGCTTGTCCACCATCGGCGGTCATGTCAAAACTGACATTGGCATTTTCAATGCCCGGCCAACTTTCGGAGTTCGATCCGCTTTTTCCGGCTTCAAAGTAAAAATTGTCGAACCGACCGTTGGCCGCTTTGACATGAAATGTTTTTTCGTCGCCGGTGTTTTTTTCAGTCCACTCGACGTTCAGCGTAGTGACCAAGCCGCTCAATTTGTGAGCCTGTAGAGTTTGCCTGGCCTCAGCGGGCAGCGGCAATTGAAGGGCAATGTTTCGCAGGGCCAGCAGATCCAACGTGTCGCCTTGAAAACGGCCCTGTGCGCTGCCGCCCTTGTCTGCCTCCAAATAAGAGAGGCTGACATTGCCACCCGGCCAATGCAAGCCATCGGCCATGTCGAAGCGCAAACCTTCTGTTGAAAAATCAAATCCATGGGGCTTGGCTTTGGCAGACACACGACCTGCAATGTGTTTGAACGACAAGGCCTCCAATTCGGGACTGAGCTGGGCCTTGGCGTTTTCCAACACCAAATCGGCGGTGGCTTGTTGAATGTTGCCCAGCCTTAAATCCAGCCACATTCGAAGTGCGCCCTGCCCTTGGGTGGCATTGACTTTCCAAGGCAAATGGGGGCCAAGCTGAGACAGATCAACGTCTGAAAACTCGGCATGAAGCTGGCCATTCCAATCTTTGACACGCCCAGCATGCGTTGACAAAAGCCCTCGCCGCAAGTCTCCCATGAGAGTGAATGGGGCGCCCCAACCATTTGGCGGCGTGGCATCTAGCCGCCACAAGTGATGCCGTGCGGTATTGCGCAAGACCCAAGAGACTTGGCTCAAATTCAAAGCAGACTTGTCTCGTTGAAGCGGATTGAACTCATCCGTCCAAATCACAGAACCATTTTGAACAAGGATTTCTTTTTGCGAAAAAATCCAGTCGGCTGCTGCTGAGTCAGGTGAATTATCTTTTTTGATTGCGAGGCCCGCGATACGCCATTCACCGCTTGAGGTTCTGCGAATGTCCAATGTGGGGGAGTCGATCACCAGCTGCTCGACCCCCAAGTTCAGAACCGACTGAACACTGATGGCAAACACAATTTTCGGTAGGGTAAGAGCTTGCCGGCCTTCTGGGTCAAGGAGCGTGAGATCGTAGATTTCAAAAGTGGGCATCCAACCTGTAGAAACCGCTTTCAGTTGGCCCATTTGAACAGGAACCCCGATGGCCTGAGTGGCCATCTTTTCCAGCCTGGGTCGGAAGTCTTCAATTCGGGGCACAATCCAAAAATGCAGTGCACTCCACGCCATTCCCAAGACAAAGCCACCCAGCAACAAGAGCCATGCGGCAAGACGCAAAGCAGTGCTTGTAATTCGGGTGATGGCAGACAACTTCAGCATTCCAATGAGAATTCGGACATAAAGACCTAGGCAGGGAATTATGACCGCCACAAGCCCATTTGAGACACCCAAAGTCATGGAATCAAAGCGTCCTCCGCCACTCTCTGAAGGCTCGCGGTTTTTTCAAAGGCTGCAAAGGCGTTATGCAGATGTCTTTGCCAGCCTGCCGCAAGGGGTGCCGCACCGAGAATTATTGGCCCAAGCCTACCAACAACTGCGCGCTCAAGGCCATGAAGTAGGCCCCGCTTTGCGAATCTTGCGCCAATGGTCTATGGCACGCTTGCTCACATTGGACTGTGAGCAAGACGCAGCTTTAGACCTCATCACCACCTCGGTCACGCATTTGGCAGAGTTGGCGCTGGATGAGGCCTGCAAGCAAGCGTTTCATGACCTTGATGCACGGCATGGCCCGCCCATGCTGTCCAACGGCGAGAAAGCCCAGTTTTGGGTGGTGGGCATGGGCAAGCTGGGTGCGCGAGAACTCAACGTTTCTAGCGACATCGATCTCATCTATGTTTATGACGATGATGGCGAGACGGCTGGCAATGCAGAAGGTTTGGGCAAGGTGACCGTTCAGGAATACTTCAGCCGAGCCGTCAAGGCCATCTTTACCTTGGTGGGCGACACCACCGAGCATGGTTTTGTGTTTCGCATGGATCTGGCGCTTCGACCCAACGGCAACTCTGGCCCCAGTGTGGTCTCCTTGGGAGCGCTGGAAGAATATTTGTTGGTTCAGGGCCGCGAGTGGGAGCGTTTTGCCTGGATGAAGAGTCGGGTCATCGCACCTCGAAGCGCTGTTCAAAATGGCTCGGCGGCCAAGCTTCGCAGCGTGGTGCTGCCCTTTGTGTTCAGGCGCTACCTCGACTACAACGTCTTTGAGTCTTTGCGAACCCTGCACCAACAAATTCGCGATCACGCCGCCAAAAGAAGTGCGGGCCATCCTGAGCGCGCCAATGACGTCAAACTGTCGCGCGGCGGCATTCGGGAAATTGAATTCACTGTGCAACTTTTGCAGGTGGTTCGCGGCGGGCAGTTTCCGGAGCTTCGCACACGGCCCACCCTCGATGCGCTTCAGCGCATTGCCAAAGCGGGCCTGATGCCCATGGAAACGGCGCAGGCTTTGACGCAGGCCTATGTGTTTCTTCGCAAAGTGGAGCATCGCATTCAGTATTTGGATGATCAGCAAACGCATGTTTTGCCAACCCAAGATGCCGACTTGCAATGGATAGCCAACACCATGGGGTACACCGAAGGCTGTGATTTCCTCTCGGATTTGGATGCCCACCGTGAAGTGGTGGCACACGAGTTTGACAT
>Ga0214921_10000518_pt1 | contig 72065 bp, 60 predicted proteins | sample LL1505_MetaG_FD_177992 | JGI IMG/M metagenome (GOLD analysis project Ga0214921, IMG submission 177992) | Freshwater microbial communities from Lake Lanier, Atlanta, Georgia, United States - LL-1505 | ecosystem: Environmental > Aquatic > Freshwater > Lake | place: USA: Georgia | collected... | reverse complement strand
CTTTATACAACGGCGGGCTTGTATCTATACGCTAACATACATACAAACCGTGTAGCATCACTGCTACGTCTTTTTCCCTTTGTCTACTCTATTCAAACAATCAAACCGCGGGAGTTCGCGATCGTGGTCCTGTTAAGGATACTGATTGAGTGCTCACTTCAGCGGTGAGTCTTCGGATCCCTGCGTAATGAAACCAGGTTTCTACTGTTCGGCACACGATATTGACCTGTGCGAGTCTTTACTGATTAACTTTGCCTTTGATATGACTGCCATGCACACGCACTTGTATGTGCCCGTTATAGTAGTCATCACTTTCTAATACACGTCGGGAGAATTGTTCGCGAGCTTCTATGTAACTGCATTCCGCTTTGGTTTTGCAATAGTATAGGATTTCGCGTGAGAAGTTTTCTATGCCTAGCAGTTCAACATCTCGAGATAACTCCGGAGAACTGCCATAATATGTTTGCCAATCTGAATCTATAGTGCCACGAAGTTTTTTACGTTTCTTTTTGCCATTTTTGAGTTTGACTACTTTGTATGTTGTTTTCTTAAACTTTGCCAGTTTTTTGCCAATATACTTTCTGCCGGTGAGTTTATTAGTGATCAAATAAACAAATCCAGCACAGTCTTCGGGTAACTCTGTGATTTCTTGTGATTCGAATAGCCATGACATTGAGTTGTAGTTATCTGTTTACCCCGAAACCTTATATTTTTATGCGATATCAACATCTGTGTTGTAAGAAGTGAAGCCATTTTCTTTGACCACTTTGAGTATGTTCTCCACACGACCTGCAAGCTCATCTCTATGACTTACCAGCCAAATACTCTTGTGTCGTTCGCGACTCATCTTCTTGAGCAAGGCCAATGAGTTTTCTACACCCTGTGTGTCCATGCCTGAATCTACCAACTCGTCAATGAACAACACATTGATGGGATGATACAGGCTTTCCCATACATCGCGGAATGCCCAACTCATACTCAGTATCAGTCTGTTGCGTTCACCTCTACTTAGATTATCAAAATCTAAGTCGCGACCTAGTTCGGTGATCTCAACAGTGAGATCGTTTTGGAATATGACCTGATGAGGCAGACCAATCCGGTCCAGGTAGTGTGTGAGTCGCGCATTGAGATAGCTCAAGTTTTGTTCAATGATCTTCTTGCGGATAAAACTATCTTTGTTTGTGAGCAGTTTGAGCAAGAAGTCTTGATGTTCTTGCAGTCTGGTGAGCTCGTTCAAAGTATCGTAGGTCACAGTCTGTAAGGCTTGCCCAGTCATCTCTTCAATCTGCTCACCATAAGGATCTACTTCCTGTAGTTTGGCATCCAGCTGACGTTGTAGGTTATCCAAGTTAGCTCGATGCTGTATGGCGTCTTCTTCTTCATCATAGAACATCTTAGGAGGTTTGCCTAACACGCCCAAGGAGGTGTGGGCAGCCTCCAGCTCTGATAGCAGTCGGCTATGTTCCTGGCTTGCCGTTCTTGCTGTTGCCAGTTCCGTCTGCTTTGTTTCCAACACTTGTTGGTGCTTTTTGTCGTGGAACGCTTGACCGCAGGTATGGCAAGTGTGGGCTTCAAGCTGTGCAATCTCCTTTTCAAGCTTCTCAATATTTTTTTGCTCTCGTCCAAGATCCGTCTTCGTACGTGAGATCTGGGTCGCCAGATCGTTAATGTCTTTGCGCTTTTGATCCCACGCACGGTGATCTTTGTGTGCTTGTACTTCTGTATCGATGTCGATCCTCTGGAGCTCTTCCAGCGCGGCTGTGAGCTTGTTCGTTTCTTCCTCATGTTTGTTTTTCCACATTGTCTGCCTACGACGCAGGTTTTCAATCTGTTCTTCGATGCGCTTGTTGGCTTCTTGTACAGCACGGATGCGCATCTCTTCTTGTGAGATAGCATCTTTGGTTTCTCTATTGAGTTCTTTGATACGTTCTGCACGTTCACTGAGTAAAGTGATACCTAACAGTTGCTCGATTATGGCCCGTTGATCATTGGCTTTGAGGCTTAGAAAAGGTTCTGTGTAGGTGTTTAATGCTAACACATGGCGGAACATGTCGTGTGTCATGCCCATGGCAGACTCGATGGCATCCTGTGTTTCTCGACTGTCGCCTTGTGAGTTATCGTCTGCGGCTTGTTCTTCGTTGTTGACAAAGAACTTGAGCACGTTGGGTTTGCGACCACGCTCGATCCGATACTCGCGTCCGTTGATATTGAAATCCAAACTGACCAACATGTTCTTGCCGTTGGCTTTGTTGATCAGATTGTCTCTGCGTATATTAGTAAGAGCCTGCCCGTAAAGAGCATAGCTCAAGGCATTGATTATGGTTGTTTTACCCGTGCCGTTGCGACTGCCGTCACCGCCTAGGTCTAGATTTTCTCCTAAAACAAGCGTGAGATCCTTACGGTCAAAGTTAATGGCCTGTGTGGCATTGCCCACGCTCATGAAGTTTTTTACGGTAAGATCTTTTATTTGTATCATAGAGCCTGATATATTTGTAACAACAGTTTGGGATCGTAAAACTCTGACTCAATCTTGGTAATCTGATCTGTCACAATCTGGTCCACGGATTCAAACCGTACTTCACCAGGTGATAGATCTTCCTCCAAAGCTGATCGCTTGTTGGGGATCAAGGCCATCTCTCTGAGATTGTGTTTGCTTATAAATGTATCCTTGATGAATCCCGCTTCTTCATAGGAGATTTCAATGTCCAACTGCACACGCACATGCATGTTGGGTCGTAGCAGTTGATCTCCGCGATCAATCAAAGTCGACAGATCAAAAACATTATAAAGTGGTTGATCTGGCCATGCATGATACTCGGGTTCAGCACCCCACTCTAGTATCATACAACCTCGCTGGTCGTCGCCAGCATCAGCAAAGTTGTGCGGAAACGCATTGCCGATGTAGTTAATATTGTTCTTGTGCTGGCGTAAGTGGAAGTGCCCTGAAAATACTTTGTCATAGTGCCCAAAATGTGCGGCCTGTATTTCACCGTGATCCGGCATCTCTACCATGGCATTCATCTTGAAGTGTGGCAGCTCAAAGTGTCCAAACATGTATTTGCTGGACATTTTTTGTATGCGCTTGTGATCATCGCCAACAAGCCAAGGAGCGATGACGACATCACCTTCTTCAAACCAATCATTGCAGATGTGGATGTTGGGCAAATGTTTTGCCCAGGCTGCGCCATGTATGTCTCGCTTGTCACGATAGTACAAGTCGTGATTGCCGGGGATGAAGAAAAACTGCGAGAACGCCCGGGACAACTTCTCCAAGGCTTGTAAGCTAAAGTTTAGTGTTTGTAAGTTGATCGCCGCACGATGATGGTGCCAATCGCCCAGAAACATCCCGGTTTCGCAACCGTGCTCTTTGCCCTGGGCAATGATCCAATCTACAAACTTTTCGCAATCTTGATTGTGTAATAGGCTATTCGATTTCAGTCCAAAGTGGATGTCAGTGAAAACGATAGCCTTCTTGAATAAGTTGGCCATATGATAGCAGTATACTATTCTTCTGAGCTAGATGCAACCGCTTCGGCTGTTTTGTTATGGCTCTCCGAAAACTGACGAGTCCAGGAAGGATTGAGTCCGTTCATTTCCAGGATGTCGTCACGTATGTTCTGCATTTTCTTTTCGATGTTCAGGACACGAGTAAAGCTATTAGTGATAGCGGCAGTATAATACGCAAAAGGGTTCTGCGATTTTGACTCGTCGAACTGCAATCCGATTTGACTGAGCTGTAGCAGGGCTTGTCCCCGCATTTCTTCGTTGTATGTGTATCCACGCCAGTTACTCCTTGTAGCATATCTTTCACACAGTTTGATAAACATTGTGGCCAGTTTGTTGGTCATTTTGCCATGATCTCTGCAGAACTCGCCCCCATCTAAGGTACCCCGCCAGTGTGATTTACCCACCACAAAAGGCTGTTTATTTTCGTCCAAACGATAGTGCCAGAACGGTGGAAAGTTCAATCTCACATGATTCATATCCAGCACAGGAACCTCTAATAGATCGTCTAAATCGCTGTTTTCTTCCACATCTTCCAAGGCCAATAGCTCGTCTAACTTCTGCTTTTTGGCCTGCGCTTTGGTGGGTTTTTTGGGTGCTTTGGGTATGTGATCCCAGCAAGTGATGCGGAAAACAAGATCAGTGTTAGGTATCTTCTTTTCGTTCACTGCTTCGCCGGTTTCACGCTTGATACGGTCAGCACGATTGCGCCGCGCCTCGGCTATGGTGCGTTGATTTATCTTGCTCAGACTAGGCAAGATTATATCATATTGGTGATCTGTTGCAGGATTTCTGTAACTACAATATGTGTTCTTGCTAAGGTGTATTTCTTTGAGTATATCTCTGTTGTTGAGATAGTTGACCTTTTTAGGGGTAGGGGTAGCTAGTGTAGCCATGAGTTGAACTTCTCCTATAGTGTAGTTATTATACAACACTCTGGGCCGTTGTCAAACCTTTTGTTGTATTAACTTAGCCGTTTTGACTTCCGGTAAATACACAACAGGAACTACCATGGCCAAACTAGAAGCAATCTACGACGAAACCACAAGGACTTACAGAATCATCGACATCGATGCCGGTGTTGAAGTTGTGGCGTTGGACAACAAAAACGTTGCTGACAACTTTGTAAAAAGCGGTGTGGTCACACCCGACTCTGTGAGATTGGCAGTGCGACAAGATATCGCCACCACCACAGGGCTTGTTTCTGAGCCCGGGGTAGTGACTCCTGTGCAAGGTATAGGTGCAGGCGGATTTACCAATCCCAACAATCTTCCCATAGCCAATGCCGCTCCGGTGGTACTGCCATTTGGGTCAGGTCCTCCTGACACCAGCTTGCTAGGCCCACCAAGATCACAAACACCGGCGGTACAGCCATTTGGTTCAGGTGGGTTTGCTAATCCCAATAACTTTCCAGTTACCACGGGCAATGTGATTTATAACACAACTGACGACCCTGAATCGCAGAAAGTATTTGCAGAATTAAAAGCCAGCCAAGTACCACCGCCACCGCTGACCAGAGCTCCTGTGGCACAGTCAGATCCTCCTGAGCCAGCTGCCGCACCTCAGACAACAGATCCAACCGTACCTGTTAGTCAGATACAAGCACAACCAGCATCAACTATTGTACAGCCACCCTATGATGTTGACGGATTTGCAGGGCTTAACACGGCCAATACAATAGCAACATCAAGTATACAAACCCAGGCCAGACCAGTGGGCGGCGACTATGTGGCTTCCTATGATGTAGAAACTGGCAAGTATGATGTGGTTGATCTGGCCACAGGACTACCGATCAAGCGTGGACTGTCAGAACAAGCAGCCATACTTGACGCAGAAAATCTTTCTGTAGGCGATCCTGGCTATGGTGGTTTGGCCGCACGTAACATTGGCGTGGCCTACGACGATGATGGATTCCTGTTGCCAGGCTACACATTAGATGAAAATAACGACCCCGTGTATGTTGGCGGAGACTTTGTTGAACCAGCCACAGCGGCTTCTGCTGAAGCCAGCCGCATCGAAGCACTCAAGCAACAGGCACAAAATCAAGCCACGGTATCAGCTCAACGCAAGGCCAATGGCAAAGCAGTGGGCGACGGAGACTGGCGTGTTCGACTACGACTGGCTCCCAATGCGACCTATCTCTATAAATCACCAGGGCTGAACTCAGCAGGCATCATGGAACCGTTGCGTCAAACTGACGGCGTGGTATTTCCTTATACTCCCCAGATAGACATACAGTATTCAGCTGAATACACTCCATATGATCTGGTACACACAAACTATCGCGGATATTTCTACAAAGGCAGTAGAGTTGGTGACGTAGTACTCAACGCTGACTTCACAGCCCAGGACTCCAACGAAGCAGATTATTTGTTGGCGGTAATACATTTTTTCCGTAGCTGTACCAAGATGTTCTATGGTCAAGACAAACAGCGTGGTACACCGCCACCTTTGGTATTTTTATCAGGTCTGGGCACCTTCCAGTTCAACGAACATCCTTGTGTGATTTCACAGTTCAACTATAATCTACCCAAAGATGTAGACTACATACGTTCACGTGGACGGCAGTCTACTTCGTCAGGAGTCACCCAAGGCGGCAATGGCCTGATGTTCCGCAGAACATTGGCCAGTTCTACTGCGCCCAGTTATAGTTTAAGCAGTATATGGAGCCGACTCACCGGAGCCAATCTTCCGCAAGGTGGTATGAATATTCCTCCGGCTCCGCCTAATCTTGGTTTAAACACTCCCAGCTATGTGCCTACCAAGATGTCAATGTCATTGACCTTGTTGCCCATGCCCACACGCAGTCAGATCAGCCAGCAGTTCAGTCTTGAAAAATATGCCAATGGAAACTTGTTGAGAGGAGGATTCTGGTAATGAGTATCTATGCTGCCAACAGTGCTTATTATGCCACACCCGTGGTCAATGGAATCTATCTTGGACCCAGAGTCAATAGACCCATACCCAAGCAAGCTGATGATTTGGTGTTTACTATCAATCAAACCTATAACCTACGCCCTGATCTGTTGGCTTATGACTTGTATGGCGATTCGGGTCTATGGTGGGTGTTTGCACAACGTAACCCCAATGCTTTGCCTGATCCCCTGGGCGACTTCAGACAAGGCGTGACCATTTATATTCCCAAAATAGACACTCTAAGAGCCGCCTTGGGATTTTAATCTATGGCATCGACATTTTTTTTAAGTTCACAGGCCGCCGATAGATTTTTAAATCAAGCTGAACGACAACTTGAAACTGCTCGCAAAGTCAACGGCGAGCTGGCAGCGGCTGTGGCCGTAAACAACACACAACGAGCAGAAAACTTATACGGCCAAGTAAACACATTCCTTGGCTTAGCAACCACCAGCAACAGCTCGGCCAAAAGCGAAATCAATGACATGGCCAGAGATGCCAAAGTTGAACCCGAACGTCAACTGGTACAGACATATAGTGCAAGAAGCAGAGACATTGACACTGGAGTAGAATCTGTACGAAATACATCTAATAGACTCATTGGCGAACTCAAACGAGATACCTATAACTTAGAAAACAACACTCCTCGTCCTCCAGTGACTTCATCGGCAGCAGATGCGGTGGAAGCCCAAAAAGCAGCCAGTGAAGGTGCTCGAACACAAGATCCTTCGGCACCATTGCAGACCTTTGATGACGAAGGTAGACTGATTGACGTACCTGAAAATGTGTCTGACGAAAACAACGCCAACTTACCTAGACTGTTGGGTGGACCCGAAGACCTAGGCAACGACGATGGTGCCACGGTGGTTGGTGCCAATAGACCAGTACGTACCCTGACACAGACACAAGGTCCTTTTGCATCGCAGTCGCCACCAGATGATCAAAGAGACCAGACATCGGCAGTGTCAGGCGCAGGAGTGACAGATGGCGGAAGACCAGCCATAGCACCAGAGTTCTTGGCTCCTATCATTCCAACTCCTAATCCGTTGTCTAAACTGGCTTCAATGAACTATAGTTTCAGCATCTACATGCTCAACATCGAAGAATACAAAAGGATGCTGGAAAACAAAGGAAAAAAAATTTTACCATCACAGCAGTTGATCATACAAAGTGGTGGCATGGATCAAGGAGCCGGATTCAACACTGGACAACGCAACAAATACTTTGATGTTGATTTTTATCTTGACGACGTCAAAATACAAAGTTCCATAGGTACACAAGGTGGAACTCGAGCGCACAACACACTGAGCATGCAGTTCACAGTGGTTGAACCCACTGGCGTGACTTTCATACAACGACTAAGAAAAGCAGTGCGTGAACACCAAGCAGGTGGAAACTCTGTCAGTGAAGGCAATCAAAACTTTCTCATGATCATTAGATTCTATGGCTACGATGCCAACGGGCAAATAGTCAACAGCAGTGAACTTGGTATCAAAGAAGTTGGCAGTGATACTAATTCGATCGTGGAAAAATGGATACCTTTCCAGATTGCAGATATAAAATACAAGTTAACAAATCGCCAGGTAGAATACAACATTACTGCCACAGTCCCACAAACTGTGCTGGGATTCAGCACCATGACTGCTACCATTCCCTTTGACTTTGAACTACAAGCTCCAGATGTGGCCACCTTGCTCAATGGCAAAACCAGCTTGACTAGACAAGCCAATGCCACAGAAGATGAAGTTAGAGATCGAGAAGGATCAAGCCAACCACCGCCCAACGCTGTACCTCTTTCTGCTATAAAACAATATACCAATGGTCTAGCCGAAGCACTCAATGAGTATCAACGAGAACTAGTGGCAAAAAAACAACAAGAAAAAGCAGACCAGTATGAAATCATTTTGGCCAATGTCAAAGGACTGGCTGACGCCAAAGTAGCTCGCCCTGGCAGGCAAGATAAAAAACGAGCGTCCACAGCACCGCCTGCCACGGCCAATCAGACATTGAATCCACAGGCCAGTAGTTATAACAATAATTCAAAAACATGGAATGTCACACGTGGTACTCAGATAGTCCAGTTGATTGACTTAGTGATGCGCAACAGTTCTTATATCACTAGCCAACAAAATATACGACAAGATGAAACCACACAAAAATGGTATACCCAAACACCAGTGGCCACTGTGCAGTGGTATCGGATACAATGCCAATCCACACCCTTGGAATATGACAACATAAGACGCACCAACTCTTACAAAATAGTCTACACAGTGACACCTTATCAAATCAATGATCCCAAGGTTCCTGCATTTCCGACGGCAGCTTTTAGAGGAACTCACAAAGTTTATAACTATTGGTTCACCGGAGAAAATGCCGAGCTGTTAGATCTCGAAATACAAACAAACTTTAACTATACCATGAGTTTCGCGGCCAATCAAGGCGGACTGCCTCAAGGTGACGAATGGACTTCCAGCGCCAGGATCTATGAAAAACGCTATTTCCAAACCAAACCTAACTCTGAAGGCACGGGCGGCCAAGGTGACACAACCACTCCAGCCGCAGAATTGGCCGCCAGACTGTATCAGGATCAAGATCTCCAGAAATCCACAGTAACCATATTAGGCGATCCAGATTGGATACAGCAAAGTGAAGTTTTTTATACCGATCCAACCACAGTATATCTCAGCCCTTTCATGCCTGATGGATCAGTCAACACCGCTGCCAGCGAAGTGCTGTACGAAATCAAGATTAACCCAGTCAATGACTATAATCTTCTTGATGGGTTGGCCACGATCAACTCCAATGGTGGATTGTATGGACAAAACACATCAAATATCATATTGGAACCACAGAGCACAGTGTTTAATGCGCTGACCGTAGACAGTAACTTTCGACAAGGAAAATTTACGCAACGAATAAATGGCGCACTACGCCAGTTCAATGCTGCCAAGGCCACCGTGTCTGTTGCAGCCGAACGCAATAGACTATGGACAGCGGCCGATCAAGAAGATGCAGACACAGGCGCTGCCATGCTGGCACTGGGAAATAGGACAGCCGCAGATCGGGCAAAATACAGCACCAATACTTTGCGCACACCAAATCCGCCAGCAACTACCACAAACGACACATCTGCATTGAGACAGAATGCGCTACAACTGTTGAGAAGATCGGCCACTGGCAACGGGGAAGATGCCACCGACACTTCTACTCCTGTTCCCGGCGGACCATAATAAGTAGACGACCATGGCAGACAATCAACAACGCACCGCAGGCACCCCGGGTGCCTATAAACTAGATCGAGGCAATGCTCCTACACAAGTGGGCATGTATGTGGGCGAAGTACGTCAGGTATTAGACGGTACTCGCAGTGGACAAGTCAAAGTCTACATTGAAGATTTTGCTGGCCCTGACAAAACCAATCCAGATGTTTGGAGAACAGTGAGCCCGGTCAGTCCGTTTTATGGCACCACCAATCCTCCCACAGACCAACAAAGTGGTGAAGGATCCTACATACTCAACAAACAGAGCTATGGAATGTGGTTTACTCCACCTGACATTGGTACACAGCTGATATGTTTTTTTGCATCAGGAGATTCTAACTATGGATATTATCTTGGTGCAGTGATTGAGCCCGGCGTGAATCATATGTTACCAGCCATTGGTGCTTCGCGTAACTACAAACTTGACAACAGCGCACAACAACCTTACTTCAATGGCGCTCCTCAACTGCCAGTGGTCGAGCTCAACGTCAACAATCAGCAAATAGCTGAAAATCCCAAGTTCTATGACAGCAAAAAACCTGTGCATAGTGTAGTGGCCGCAGTGTTGCTACAGCAAGGTCTCATCAAAGATCCTGTACGTGGACCCATTGGATCCAATGCGCAACGTGAAAGTCCCAGCACAGTATATGGCATCAGCACTCCAGGCAGACCCATCTATCTAGGCGGAATGACAGATGCTGATGTGCGCCAGCGAGCACAATCGGGCAGTTTGACTCCTCAAGATGCCACAGTCATTGCACGTCGTGGCGGGCACTCATTTGTCATGGATGATGGTGATTTATCAGGCAACGATGCTCTAGTACGTTTGCGCACAGCCAAAGGTCATCAAATCACCATGAGTGATTCGGGAGACTGTTTCTTTATCATACATGCCAATGGACAAACTTGGTTGGAGTTTGGCAGCCAAGGCACAGTAGATATCTATAGTACCAACTCTATCAACCTGCGTAGCAACGGCGACATCAACTTGCATGCCGATCGCAACATCAACATGAATGCCAAAGGAGTGATCAACGTCAAAGGCGAAAGATCCATTGCCATGGAATCCGAGTTGATCACTGCCAAATCTACCAAGGCCATGCTTTTATACAGTGACAGTTATGTGGGTATCAAAAGTGACGGCACACTGAGTCTGAAGTCTTCAAAATCAGGAACCTGGGATGCGGGTAGCAACATGGTACTCAGTGCTGGGTGCATATCATTGAATGGCGGCAGCGCACCAGATGTGCCAAAACCCAGCGATATAATCAAACAGAGCTTGCCCGATGTCAAGTTCGAACAAAGCCAGGGATGGGTGGTACAAAATGGTGCGTTGACTACCATCGTCACACGAGCTCCCACACATCAACCCTATCCATTGCAGAGCCGCGGAGTCAATAATCAAACAGAACTACAGGCTTCGGCAGCACCAGTGGCAGTTTCTGGAGAAGTAGACGTCAAGTTCTCAGAAATACAAAACGTTGAGTTTGACCCAATACAGGCCGAACAGTATGAAACTCAAACGCCAGCTACAGTCAGCGTGGGATCGATAGAACCCGAACAAGTCACTGGCATGTTGGCACAGACCAAACTGTTGGCCAATCAAGATCCATTGGAGCTCAGCGATGAAGGAGTCGGCGCCTACAAGCTCACCCCAAGACAGTTAGAAGCCGCGGGCTATCTCAAGCCCGGCACAGTGGAGTTTTATCTCACAGATGGAACTGCCACCGCAGTAGACATATTAAAAAGCCCTTCAGTTTGGACAGGTCAGGCCGGAGTCAACAATGTGACTTCGTTGTTGGCCGACCCCAAACTACAGGCCGCGGTGCAAACAGACCTGTACACGTTGTCTTTGCAACAACTGAGATCCGCAGGAGTGGTCACCGGTGGCGAAGATCCTGCCAAACTTGCAGGACTAGTACAAGCAGGATCCAAATACGGTGCAGAAGTAGTCAAAAAATGGGTGCAAGGAACAGTGGGCGACTCAGCATTGAATTCAAATATCAGCCAACTGGTGCGTGGGGCACAATATGCTGTAGACCTAGCCAACCAAAAAATCAGTGACGCTCTCAAAGGCTACAGCACCGCGGGCATAGGATCTACTTCAACGATAAATCGCAGTGGAGTTGATGCCGCTGTGTCAGCAGTGATCGGCGATGCCAAAATCACCACACCCAACTATACAACGCAGTTTAACATATACTCCAATGTAGTCGATGCAGATTTGACCTATGCCGGCAGCGACCCTATAATATTGGCCAATATCAATGCTGAACGTCGACGCCGCGGATTACCGCCCATCCAAACGGCTTAAATACTAGACCATGGCCACTTTTATCGGATTCAGCACAGTTGATCAGTACAAGAAGTTTACTCTTGTGGACTTTGCTCTGATCAAGCGAGACTTATTAAACTATTTTAATATACCACAAGGTCAACTCGTGGGCCGCCCTGGTGTGGGCACTACCATGTGGAACTTGATATTTGAACCACAGACCGAACAAACAGCGGCCCTTATTGTGCAAGAAATGCAACGAATAGTCGGTCAAGATCCAAGGATTTATCTTTCCAGCGCCGAAGCGTATCCACAGGTCAATGGTATCTTGGTTGAGCTAGAAATACAGACCGTGCAAGGCACCACAGCCGAACTATTGTCAGTGTTCTTTGATCAACAGACACGACAAGCTTCATACATCTAAAACTAAGCCGTTTATTCAAACCATAAATACTTCACGGAAGGTATTATGGCCAAGACTACTAGACAAACAGCAATATTTGGGGTAGAAGACTGGAAACGGATCTACACGACTTACCGCGAAGCTGACTTTCAAAGTTATGATTTTGAAACGCTACGCAAGAGTTTTGTTGACTATATTCGGATCTATTATCCCGAAACCTTCAATGACTACATTGAATCTTCAGAGTTCGTGGCTCTGTTGGACGTCATGGCGTTCATGGGCCAGGCCCTGGCTTTCCGCAACGATTTAAACATCCGTGAAAACTTCTTAGACACAGCCGAACGCAGAGATTCTGTAGTACAACTGGCCAATCTGGTGAGCTACACTCCCAAGCGTAACCAAGAAGCTCAAGGATATCTCAAAGTTTTCAACGTCAGCACCACTGAAAATGTGGTAGACTACAACGGTCAAAATCTCAGTGGCGTTACCATCAACTGGAATGACGTCACAAACCCCAACTGGCAAGAACAGTTCACAGTGATCATCAACGCGGCCTTGGCAGACAGCCAACGATTTGGCAAGCCAGGCGCTACAAAAAATATCCTAGGTATTGAAACACAAGAATACAGTTTAAATCTTGTGCCGGGTTATTTGCCAGTGGTGCCATTCACTGCCACTGTAGACGGAACATCGATGAGTTTTGAGGCAGTGAGTTCTACTTTCCAAAACGAAGATTATGTGTATGAACCACCTCCACGTCCATCGGGTGTGTTTAACATCCTTTTCCGCAATGACAGATTAGGATTTGGTAGCCCTAACACCGGATTCTTTTTCTATTTCAAACAAGGCACATTACAAAATCAAGACTTCAATCTCGGCGAGCGTATTTCTAATCGCGTGGTAGCAGTCAACATTGAAGGTATCAACAACGATGACGTGTGGTTGTATCAACTCGATGACGTTGGTAATATACAGTACGAGTGGGACAAAGTTGACTCAATCTATTCAGCGGCTGTAGAGCAACTGGCCCCAGATGCTAGAAAATTCTTTTCAGTGACATCAAGAGCCAATGACCAAATCAATCTCAACTTTGGTGATGGTGTGTTTACAGAAATCCCAGTGGGACAGTTCCGTAGCTATGTGCGAGCATCCAATGGTCTACAGTATATCATCACGCCTGATGAAATGCAAGCCGTACAGATATCCATTGGTTATGTGAGCCGCACAGGACGTCTCGAAAATATCACATTTACCTGTGGTCTGAGCCAACCCGTATCCAATGCTGCCTCAAGAGAAACTATTGCAGCCATCAAGCAACGAGCTCCTGCCCGTTACTACACACAGAATCGCATGGTCAACGGCGAAGACTACAGCAACTTGCCTTACACACTGTTTGGCACTATCATCAAATCAAAGGCAGTGAATCGCAGTTCCATTGGTACCAGCCGGTATCTTGACTTAGTAGACATCACAGGCAAATACTCATCAACAAACATTTTTGCCAGTGACGGATTGATTTGGGAAAACACAGCCACTCCAAGTTTTACTTTTACCTTTATTGATCAAAATGACATTGCCAATGCCATCATCAATGAAGTTGAACCTGCACTGGGCAGTCGAGGCATGCTGGAGTTTTACTATCAAAACTTTCCAAGACCCAACTTAACAACAATAAACATAGAGTGGCAACAAAGTACCACAGCAGCCAACGAAACCACAGGTTATTTCAAGTTCAAAGCCAGTGGAGCTCCTGCTCCTATTGGTCCGCAGACCAGTGACAATAAAAAATACATGACCCAAGGGTCATTGATCAAGTTTGTGCCACCTGCTGGATACTACTTTGATCAAAACAACAGATTGAAGTTAGGAACTCCTTCACAGCCCAATGACAAGGTAATACTTTGGGCCACAGTGAGCGCACTGGTATTGGATGGCACTAACTTTGGCACAGGTAACTTTGCTGACGGTGTGGGGCCAGTTACACTCAACAACTTTATACCCACAGATGCCATACCTGTGCAGGTAATACCCAAGTTTGTAACAGACTTGCCAACTTCGGTTGAGCAGTCAATGACTGAACAGATAGAACTTTATAGAAACTTTGGCATAGGCTTTGACAATCTCACAGCCACTTGGTACGTGATCACTGCCAATAACTTAAACCCTGCAACAACATTTAGCCTTGACTATGCGCAAGACCAATCGGGACAGGGACTTGATAACTCTTGGTTAGTGGCATTTGAAACCGACGGAGTAACTTATACAGTTAGCTATCGATCACTGCAACGTTTTTGGGGCAGTATTCTGCAGACACGGTTCTTCTATGATGGATCACAAGCAGTCTACGATCCACGCACAGGTACAGTGATCAACGATTTTATCAACTGCTTGAAGACCAACAACAAACCCGATGTCAGCTTACCACAAAACTCTGATATCGTAATGGACATCATTGGTCAGCCTGTGGAAAGCGATGGCTACATTGATGATTTCCAGGTACGGATCAGTTTCAAAGACTTTGACAATGACGGCGTGGCCGACGATCCAGATTATTTTGAAACCATTGTGGCACCCACAGTGAACCCCACAGAAAAATATGTGTTCTTCCAAAGAACCGTGGACTTTGACAACCTTGAAAGATATCTGCCCCTGGAGGCAGGACAGGTAGTCAGCGAATATGCTACCCTGGATCAGATCGAGTTGGTCAAAGCAGAATACGCCGACGGACAATACTTTTATGCCACCAACGAGTTAGTGTTCTATGAACTAGACATCGCCTACAACGGTGTGCGTACTTTGACACAGGTCAAGGATCTATTGGCCAGGACCGGTCGACAAGGACTGTCGTTCCAATACAGACATAATGCTCCACTGAGCAGACGCATCGACCCTGGCTCATCCAACATCATTGACATATACTTGGTCACCCAGGCCTACTACACAGCTTACCAAAACTATATCAAAGATTCAACCAACACAGTGCCTGAGCCACAACCGCCCACCATTGATGAGCTGTCAGCGGCCTACAACAGTCTGCAAAAGTACAAGATGATTTCTGACAACGTGATTCTTAACTCCGTGGTATTCAAACCTTTGTTTGGTATCAAATCCTCACCTGAGCTACGTGCCACACTAAAGGTAATCCGCAGTTCAAACTCTGTGGTCAGTGTCAGTGAAATCAAGAGTCGCATGGTTGCCGCTCTCAATGAATACTTTACCATTGACAAATGGGATTTTGGATTGACCTTTTACTTCTCAGAGTTGGCCGCATATCTACACAAAGAGCTAGGCGATATTATTTCCACAGTGGTATTGGTACCACAAGATCCGCTTAAGAGTTTTGGTGATCTGTACGAGATACGCAGTCAAGCCAACGAAATATTTGTCAATGCGGCCACAGTCACAGACATTGACGTGATCGATGCATTGACCAGCAGTGAACTTAGAACCGCGCCCAACAGTGGTGTTGTATAACAATGGCTAACACAAGAATTCGTACTGTAGATTTTCTACCAGAGATTTTCCGCACTGCTACCAATCGGCAGTTCCTTGGCGCGACCTTGGATCAACTGGTACAAGACCCCAAACTCAAACCTACGCAGGGGTTCATTGGACGACGAGTTGGCCCCGGTGTCAACCCCAATGACAACTACGTACTAGAACCTACCAAGACAAGAACTGATTATCAGTTAGAACCAGGTGTGGTATTTTTAAAACCCAATACCAACGAAGTAGAATCAGCAGTGACATATCCTGGCCTGATAGATTCTATCAAAGTCAAAGGAGGCAATGTCACAAGACAAGATCGCCTGTGGGAAAGTGAATACTACAGCTGGGATCCATTTATAGATCTTGACAAGTTTATCAACTTCAGTCAGTATTATTGGTTGCCAGGCGGCCCAGATTCTGTGGACGTATTTGCTGATCCTATTCCACTCACAGATGATTTCACAGTCACACGCAACAGCACAAACTACACATTCAGCGGTGTTCCGGGACAGAATCCAACCATTACCTTGGCCAGACAAGGTAGCTACGAGTTCAATGTACAGCAAACAGGCCATCGTTTTTGGATCCAAGCAGTACCAGGAATATCCGGAGTGTTGCCACAGACCCCAAATCAAAGCAGTCGCGAAGTACTGGGCGTGGTCAATAACGGTGACGACAACGGTACTATAACTTTCAATGTGCCCGAGAAATCAGCACAAAACTTTTACTACACACTGGCTGACGCAGGTTCAGTGGCCTTTGCCACAGACATCGAGTTTGATCAAATCAACAATCAATATGTCAGTGAATTTTTTGCCAAATATGGCGGCATTGACGGAGTCACTGACCTTGATGGCCGCACACTGATTTTCTTAAACAATGCTGGGTGGTTCTACACCGGACTCTATGACAGTGCTGGCCAACCCTATGATTCAACTCCATTTGATGAAACCATAGAAATAACACTGGACAGCCAAAAATATTCTGTGTGGCGCATCAACTACATCTATGATGATCCAACCAACCCTTACATAAAACTCACTGTCGATCGGCCAGTGAACAATCTCAGCAGATTGTTGGTAGAGTATGGAACTCAGTATTCAAACATCAGCTTTTACAAGAACGCTTCGGGTTTGTTTGAACGAGTACCGTTGATCACAGCCAATCTTGACGTGCTGTACTATCAGGATCAAGACAATCCTGCTTTGTTTGGCTTGATACGATTGGTTGACAATCCCAACAGCGCACCCATTGTTGTCAACGACGAAACCATTCCGGTGGTTACTCTGGTCAACTCTGCTATCAATGACGATGTATTGACTTTTACCACAGCTCTGGGTGGCACACTTTTGCCAGGAATGGTGCTCAGTGGCGGCGGCGTCACTGATGGCACATATCTCGTAAGTTCACTGGGCGACAACACTTGGTTGCTGAACCAGCAAGCCACTGGACAGCCAAACACAGCACAGATAGTTGATATCATTGGATCAAGATATTATACCAGCCCCAATGGTGTGGTATTCTCTAATGGTCTCAAAGTACAGTTCGAAGGTCCAACTGTGCCGGCCAGCTATTCAGGAAATACCTACTATGTAGAAGGGGTAGGATCATCGATCCAGTTACTGCCAGTAACAGATTTTATTACTCCTGAGCTCTACACAAGATCAACCACGGTTCCCTATGATTCTGTTCCGTATGATGCTACACCATTTGACGAATCATTGAATGCACCTTTGGATCCTGACTATCTTACCATCAACAGAGCCAGCCAAGATCACAATTCCTGGAGCCGTAGCAATCGCTGGTTCCACGTAGACATCATCAACGCCACTGCCGAATACAACGGCACAGTACCGTTCTTAGACAACTTATACCGAGCCAAACGACCAATCTTAGAGTTTATACCCAATCTCAAACTGTTTGATTATGGAACCGAAGCCATCGCTCCAGTCAATATCATTGACTTCCGTGAAACTGATGCGCTCAGCAACATCAACGGAACCATTGGTTACAGCGTAGATGGGTACTCATTTACCAATGGCACAAGAGTTATTTTTGCCGCTGACATCGATCCCGAAGTACGCAACAAAGTCTATGTGGTTGAGTTTATATTGCCCACCGGATCAGGTGTACCTATCATTGACTTACAGCCTGCTGACCTAAATTCTCCCGACCAGCTCTACGGGCAAACCACAGTGGTCACCAGTGGTGTCACTTTGCAAGGCAAGACTTTTTGGTTCGACGGCGAGGTCTGGGTGCCAGCACAGCAAAAGACCGGAATCAATCAAGCACCATTGTTTGATGTGTTTGACGGCAATGGATTTAGTTTTGGCGATCGTATGGTGTACCCTGGAACATCGTTCACTGGTACCAAACTGTTTAGCTATGCGTTAGGTGAAGGCGTCACAGACAAGATCATTGGGCAACCACTGAAATACCTTACAATCAACAACGTAGGCGATATTGTATTTGAGAACAATCTCTACATAGACAGTTTCAACTATGTTGAAGATACTATCACAGTGGAACAGCCCATTGGCACAGGATTTATAAGACAATATTACAGTCGTCTTGAGTTTGACAAGCTCATTGGTTGGGAAACAGCATATACTACTACAGTATCAAGACAAAGTTTCTCGTTTACCTATACTGGTATTCCGCTGGTCATTGACATTCCTGTAAAAACAAACAGTACAGCAGTCCCAGTCAAAGTGTTTGTCAATGCTGTGTTTTTGACCACAGACAACTACACCTATGAAGTCAAAGACAATAACAGCACAGTGATAACATTTATAAATCCTCCTGCGCTGGATTCTACTGTGGAGGTCAGCGTGATCAGTGATGTGGCCAGCCCCACTGGTTTTTATAGCGTTCCGCTGAACCTTGAAAACAATCCAAACAATGACCAAGTCACAGAAGTTACTTTGGGAACTGTGAGAAACTACTATGGCAGTATTTGTCAAAACTTAAAGACATTCTCTGGCACAATCAACGGACAAAATAACACAAGAGATCTTGGTAACCTCATACCCTACGGCGACTCAATCATACAAAACAGTGCTCCAGTGATTTTATCTGCATTGTTTGCCAATAACTCACAGTATGATTTTTTCCGCGCTCTTGAGTTTTCATCAAGAGAGTACGAAAAATACAAGAATCTCATAATGGATGCTGTGGTCAGAAACAACTTCCAAAATATGACTCCTGCTGAGATCCTTGATGATTGTATGACCATCATCAACTACGGCAAAAATGAACTGGCTGCATTTTACTGGACAGACACAGTGCCTTCGGGCGAGACCTTCCAGGAAACAAACTACACAGTGACTCCCATCACTGGCAACACGTTTGACACTCTGTACACCTACAACTTCACCGAAGCCAACTACAGAGCCATATTGGTGTATCTGAATGGTCGACAGCTATTGGGCAATGGTATAGAATACACCGTGGCCGTGGATGGTCCTCGGGTGACCATTGATGTGCCTTTGCAACTTGGTGACACAGTGACACTGAGAGAATATACATCAACAGTTGGTAACTTCGTACCTTCAACTCCAACCAAACTAGGAATGTATCCAGCCTATGTGCCTGAAGCATTTGTTGATGACACATACGTTGATCCTACTCCTGTGATCCGTGGGCACGATGGGTCAATCACAGTGGCCTATCAAGATATCCGTGATGAAGTATTGTTAGAGTTTGAAAAACGCATCTATAACAACCTCAAGTTAGTAGGCAATCCTGTGCCTTTGGTCTATGAAGATGTGTCTCCAGGAGAGTTCCGTAAAACAGATTATACCCAGGAAGAGATCACACAGATAATGTCCGTCAGCTTCTTGGCTTGGGTGGGAGCAAACAAACTCAACTATCGAGAGCAAGAATACAATGCCAACAATCAGTTTACCTGGAACTATACCGCATGTCAAAGCAAGCTAGACGGCACAGAGTTATTGGGCAACTGGCGAGGTATCTACAACTATTTCTACGACACAGACGCTCCCAACACTAGACCTTGGGAAATGTTGGGCATCACAGAAAAACCATCGTGGTGGGAGGACGAGTATGGTCCGGCACCTTATACATCTGGTAACTTGGTGTTGTGGCAAGACCTTGAAGCTGGCCGCGTGATGGATCCAGCAGGATCTTACATCGTTGAAAAATACATACGCCCAGGACTGACCAAAGTCATACCAAGTGATTCTGAAGGCATGTTGCTGTCACCATTTGATGTTGTTGTGGGAGAGTATGCTCCTAACAGTTTCCGTAAGAGTTGGACAGTAGGCGACGATGGTCCAGTTGAAGCGTCTTGGCAGAAATCCAGCGCATGGCCATTTGCTGTGATGCGATTGTTGGCGTTGACGAAACCAGCACAGTTCTTTACATATTTTGCTCTCCGAGATGACTACCGCTTAGATCCAGAATTGCAACAGTTTGTTTTTGCTGGGCGGTCTAGATCTAGCGGTACAGGATTTTATGAAATCTATGGTACAGGTTCTGCAAAACATGGGTACCTAAACTTTATCGTAGACTACAACAAACTACAAGGTAGAGACAGTTCAGTAGAACTTGGCGAGGTATTGATATGGACTGATGTTAGACTTTGCTATCGTATGGCAGCGTTCTCTGACAAACAGTATATCAAACTGTTTACAGAAAAATCAAGCCCCAACAGCTTGAATACCAGTTTGCTATTGCCCGACGAAAGCTATCAGATCCTGCTGTATAAAAACCCAACCATAGACACTTTGGTTTGGAGTTCGGTGGTAATACAAAAAACAGAGTTAGGCTACGCAGTCTACGGCTATTCAACCACCAGACCTTATTTTGAAATATTGTCTAGCATTCCCAACGGTAACTACCGTACGATCACAGTAGCGGATAAAACAGTTCGAGTGCTCAATGACTACAGTGACACCGTGGTACAGATCCCCTACGGATATGAGTTTGTCGGAATCAACTCTGTGGCAGACTTTTTGATGAGCTATGGTGCCTGCTTGACTCGACAAGGGATGACATTCAATGATCAAGATCGTGGACGTATCTTGAACTGGAGCCAGATGGTACAAGAGTTTATCTACTGGAGTCAGCAAGGCTGGGCCCCAGGTAGCTTGATCAACATCAATCCTGCTGCCAATATACTGAATGTTCTGAAACCTGGCTTGGTTGCTGAGCCTTTGAGCACTGTGGCACCAGAAGATATTTTATTGAATCAAAACAAAGAGCCATTGCAATCACAAGAATACGTGGTAGAACGTTTTGAAAACGATCTCACTTTGCGTGGTATCAACAACAGCACCTTCAGCTATCTGGCAGCTAAGTTTACTGAGTTCGAACATCTCATCGTGCTTGACAATACCAGTGTGTTCAATGATTTGATCTATGATCCAATCACAGGTGCTCGTCAGAGTCGCCTGTTATTTGTGGGCTATACAACCTATGACTGGAACGGCAGCCTTGATGCACAGGGTTTCATACTTAATCAGGACAACATACAACAATGGTCGCCCAACAGAAGCTATACCAAAGGACAGATCGTCAAGTATAAAGATTCATATTGGTCTGCTGTAAAAATCATTCCGCCCAGCGAAAAGTTTGATTTTGAGTTCTGGCTCAAGAGCGACTACGCACAGATACAAAAAGGTCTGTTGCCCAACGCCGCCACCAGTTCAGAACAAATACGTGGATTCTACAACACTAATCAAGCTAATCTTGAGCGAGACGCTGACTTGTTTGCATTTGGCTTGATTGGTTTTAGACCACGTCGCTACATGCAGAACTTGAATCTTGATGACATCAGTCAAGTCAATCTCTATCAAGAGTTTATTGGGGTCAAAGGAACCACGCAGGCCACAGACATATTCACCAAGGCCAACCTTGGCAAAGAAGTCGCTGAGTATGAGATATTTGAAAACTGGGCTATCCAACGTGCTATCTATGGTGCCAATGCCAACCGTAGTTATTTTGAACTCAGACTCAACGAAGCTGATTTGTTGGGCAATCCATCGACCATACAGATCATAGAACCTCAACAGTTCAGCGACGCTGATCAGACAGTTTTAGTCAGTGATATTTGGAAACAAAGTTATCCTATAACTAATCCCAACATATTGCCCACCACATTCCTGGATGCGACCGATGTGCAGTTGCCCAGTGCTGGTTATGTAAACTGGGATGATGCTGACATCAAGCTATTCAACTTTACCGACCTTGACAACATAATCAATGACATTGAAAATATCTATGTAGGTACCAGTGTATGGGTAGCCAAAGACAATGCCTATGATTGGAATATCTATCGCAACAACTTGGTGATCTATTCGTTGGTACAAGTGCGTGATAACCTCAACGGGACTTGCACTTTGCAGTTTGCAGGACAACACGGTCTGTATATCAATGAAAAAATAGTGATCAAGTATTTTGGGCAAGGCATCGACGGAGCATACACGGTGCTTTCTGTGCCCAGCCTTACCACGGTAACTGTTGCGCTTACATTGGGCGGTGCTGTTACACAAGTCACAGGCACCGGTATTTGCTTTGTGCTCGAAACCATGCGAGTAAAGCAAGCATCAGATGTGTCCAATCTGGTTTATGCCAACAGTTTATTGCCAGGAAATCGTGCCTGGGTCGACGACGACGGTACAGGTCACTGGACAGTCTACGAAAAAATCAATCCCTTTACCACCACACCAGGAATCGTTCCAGCCGAGCCAGTGATCAGTTCAAGATTTGGCGCTGCCATTTCTCAAGGCTTTGGTGGCCTAGCCGCACTGATGGGTGCGCCTGGTTATAGCGGTGAGATTGGTGCAGTTTACACATTTACCAAGGGTGGCACAGTTGACTATGTAGAAACTGGTGTACTGACCATGGGCGCCGCAAACTTTGTAAACTATGGTGCCGCAGTGGCATCGGGTGGCAGTCAGTGGGGTGTAGTTGGTGCAGGTAACTCTTGGGCCAAGCAAGGATATGCGGCAACAGTCAATCGCAATCTCAACTCAGGTGACTTTATTCAGAGCCAACTGCTTACCGAAGTACCTTATAGATTGTATCAAGCCACAGGCAATGGTGTGACATTTACATATACTCCCAGTGGAGTGACTCTGGCAGACCCTAACAAAGTCAGTGTAGTGATCAGCGATGTTGTCAAAACAAGAGGTACTGACTGGAATGTTATAGGATCCACAGTGGTGTTTACAACACCGCCTGCCCCGGGATCACTGATCAATATTTTCAACTACGACGAATATGGATATAGCGTAACGATCAGCAACGATGAACGTTGGATGTACGTGGGTGCTCCTGCCGGTAATCGCGTGTATGCTTACAATCGTGTAGACATACAGTCGCAGGTCAAAAACTTTGTAGGTGACGGTGAAACAACAGATTTTTACATCGCTGATGTAATCATAGTAGATGAGGATTCAGCCGATGGGGGTATTGGTGAACAACAGATTGGTATAACCGTCAATGATCTGCCAAAAATACCAGGCGTAGATTATAACTATGCCAATGGTACTGTGATATTCAATTCACCACCAAACGGTGACGACGAAATAAGAATTATAAGATTACAAAGTAAAACATTCTTCCCTACCAGTCCAACTACTACATTTCCTCTCGAAGATCTATATACTGTTTCGGACATTGACAGTTTTAGTGTGTACGTTAATAGTATATTACAACGTCCTAACATGGACTATTCTTTCAATCCTACAACCAAAATAATAACTTTTGTGTTGGGAGGACAAGTAGGTACTGTGTTGGTAAACGCCGGTTCATATTTCCGGTATGTAGATTATGTTGACGGTAACACATTGGGTGCAATCACAGGCGCAAGATTTGGTCAGTCGATAACGACAACCACAGACGGTCGTCAGATTGTGATCGGCGCCCCCAACGACACAGCTAATGGTAAACTCTTAGCCGGACAAGTGTATGCGATCGACCGAAGCGTTGAAAGATTTACTGTCACTGATACCACACAAACTTTATATTCAACATTGAGAAATTTTAATGGACCAGCTAGTGTAAAAGTCAATGCTACCTATCTCATACCTGATGGATCAAACAACAATGGACAGTTCTCAGAGGTTGATGCAAACACTGTCAATATCACTGTGGTACTAAATGTCGGTGACACCATTGAAATAGACACCAATACATTCGCCTTGATACAAGAAGTTGCGTCAAACTCTCCTTCGGAAGGAGCAAGTTTTGGTTCAGTGGTACAACAATGCCCAACCAACTGTAGTTTGTACATTGGTCAGCCCAATGACTCTCGCGTGGTTCCACAAGGCGGCAGTGTTGAAAGATTTACCAATCAGTCAAGACTGTATGGAATAATCACCGGCGACAGCCAAAATCCAACACTGACACCGGGCAATACTGTGCGTATACAGCAGGTCGATGTAGAAGTGTCGACCCCAACTCCTTGGAATAGTTCAATAGATTGGGCGTCAGGAACATTCGTGATCAGTGGTTCTACAATCTATCAAGCCTTGAGAAATGTTCCGGTGTCTACCAGCATCAACGACACCAGTTACTGGAAACTGTCAAGTTGGGTTGAGTTATTTGCCAACGATATCAATGTGGCAGCAGAGCCAAACAACATTGGACTGGTCGAAGTACCCAATGTACAGGCCATTGTCAGCAACGGATACTTGACAATCAGCATCAAGAATTCAGATGCCGCTGTACCGTTTACACAGTTGACTGTGTTGCCAGGACTGGGCACAGCTTACTATGATCTTGGATTCAATCCACAGGTTTATGCACAAACAGTGGAAGCCCCAAATCAACTGGCCTATGCACACTTTGGAGCGTCACTGGATATCAGTGATGATTCAAGAACATTGGTCGTGGGTTCTCCACAGGGAACTGCGGCCAAACCCACAACGTTCGACGGTGGAACCACATTCTTTGACAGCAAGGCCACTAACTTCTTTGACCTACTGCCCGAAAGCGGTGTTGCTTATACCTACGATTTACTCAGTGCCGCTAACCCCAGCGTGAGCAACCCCAGCAAGTTTGTGTTCGGTGCTCAGATCTATGATGACGATGTAAACTCTTTGGATAACTTTGGTACTGCTGTGAGCTATCGCAATGGTATATTATTGGTTGGTAGTCCGCAAGACGACCTTGGCGACTCTGTAGGAGACTATGGAAGAATATCACAGCTCAACAATCCAGATCGTCTAGCGGCCTGGGACATTGTGTACAGACAAAAACCCATAGTTGATGTCAAGTTGATCAACTCTGTGTACATGTACGACAGGCTTGAAAGCAAAGTGACACAGTATTTTGATTTCATCGATCCACTGCAAGGCAAAATCCTAGGAGTAGCACGTCAAAACATCGATTACATTGGCGCTGTAGATCCTGCCGCTTACAATGTTGGTGAGGTCAACAACTATGGTGACACTTGGAATGAAACACATCTTGGACAAATCTGGTGGGATCTATCCACAGTGCGCTTTATCGATTACCATCAATCAACCATAGCTTATGAAAGCCAACGTTGGAGCCAGGTATTCCCAGGTAGCTCAGTAGATGTATATCAGTGGATTGAAAGTCCTGTTCCACCAGCAGAATACACTGGCCCTGGTACAGTTTATAGCACCACAAGTTTTGTGGTATCCAGCAAACTCAATACCGATGGATTGTTTACATCTCTTTACTCTTTCTGGGTCAAAGGTATACCAGAAGTAGTATCACGTGCCAAGAAAACTTTGAGTGTTCAAGCTATCTCTCAGTACATTGAGCACCCTCGTAGTTCAGGACTGCCATACGTGGCTTTCCTTGGACCCAGCACCATTGCAATCTACAACGGTAGACCATATATCAGCGCACAAGATACCATACTCAATGTTGAGTTTGACAAGATCGCTAACGATGACAATGTACACGCTGAGTATGATTTGATAGCATCAAATAATCCTGACAGTTTCTTGGTCGCTGGCTTGTTCCGCAAAATGCTTGACAGCTTCTGTGGCGAAGATACGCTGGGCAATAAAGTTCCCGACCCAACACTGAGCCCAGCAGATCGTTACGGTGTGCAGTTCCGCCCACGCCAGAGCTTCTTTGTTGATCGATTCTTGGCCTTGCAAAACTATCTCAAACGTGCCAATGCCATAATGGCACAGTTCCCTATCACAGATAGTCGTCCTTTTAATCTGTTGAACAGTGCAGAACCTGAACCGACTTCGGCATCGGGTGCATGGAACAAGAGAGTACTGGATTATCAAGAGCTCACATTCCAAGATCTGTCAGAAGTTCCGGTGGGATACAAGTATTTGGTAGCATCTGATTCTACCAATGACGGCCTATGGACTATCTACACAGTGATTCTCAGCCTTGATGGCATACGTAAACAACTATTGCTGAGCCGTGTGCAAAACTATGACACCAAACTATACTGGGAATACATCGACTGGGTGAAGCCTGGATACAATGCCGGAGTCAAGCCAGTGGCCGAAGTTGCTACGTTCAGCGACCTATCACGACTCACTGTGCCCGAAGGTGCCAGCGCCAAAGTCACCCGTAATAGTTTTGCCAAATATGAAATATACCAGTACCTCAACGGCACTTGGACTCGTGTGGTCTTGCAAGATGGTACGGTGCGTATCAAAGAAGAAATCTGGAACTATGATCTTGGACGATTTGGATTTGACGTTGAAACTTTTGACAGCCAACGATTCGATCAATACCCAGCCATTGAAACACGCCAAATCATCAAGGCCATCAACGAAGAAATATTAGTCGACGAATGGGCTATATTCCGCAACGAATTGCTGTTGCTGGTGTTTGATTTCATACTCACAGAGCAGATAGCACCTGATTGGTTGTTTAAGACCTCACTGATTGATGTCACACACAAGATCCGTGATCTGTTGCCGTACCAAATCTTCCGCACTGATAATCAGGACTTTGTGCTTGATTACATCAAGGAAGTCAAACCTTATCACGTCAAGATCAAAGAGTTTAACCTACGCTATGATGGTTTTGATACCTATGATGGCAATGTCACAGACTTTGACTGCCCTGCGTATTACGACAGTGAGTTACAAGAGTTTGAAGCACCTGCGCTTGATGATTCGGTTCCTCCTAAGTATTCAAACAGCGAACCAAGCACAGCACCGATTTGGCAAGAAATACCTTGGCAACAATGGTTTGACAACTACAAACTGTTGTTGACCAGTGCCACAATAATTGATCAAGGTGCAGGATATACAGTACCACCAGTGGTCACAGTCACTGGTGATGCTGTGAGAGAAGCTGAACTAGTGGCTAGAATAAACACTGCCGGACAAGTCGTAGAACTGATCGTGATTGATTCTGGATCAGGATACACTACCACTCCTATCATCACTATCGAAGGCGGTAACGGAGTGGGCGCACGAGCTGTAGCGGTGTTAGAAAGTCAGCTGGTAAGAACTATCACTACCACACTCAAGTACGATCGTTACAACTACACCAGTCAGGTATTAGATTGGCAGCCCAATACCAAATACACTGAGGGACAACTGGTTCGTTTCCGCGATCAAGTCTACAGTGTCAATCAAGTTGATGACAGCATTGAGCTAGACAGTGGATCTATTTTCAACCCCGCGCAATATACATTGGTAGATCAAGCCACACTGGACGCGGCAGACCGCGTGATTGGCTTATACACCCCATCTCCCAACGAACCAGGTAGAGAACTTGCGCAGGTCATGGTTGGCATTGACTACCCAGGTGTACAGGTCATGGGGCCCAACTTTAACCAGAACACCGGATATGATGTGGGCAACTTTGATGTCAACCCATATGATAACATTGACTACGGTCCTGAAGGCAAACCAACCTATGCTGAAAGCATACTTGATGCGATCTATCAAAGCTCGTTTACTGACACCTATCTTGGAACCAGACCCACAGATATCAACGTAGATGGTGGTGCATTCATTGACACATACTCGAGCCATGCTCCTGAAGAACTAGTGCCTGGGTCTACTTTTGACACACTGGATTTCCGTGTTTATACTCGTCCAGGTGCAGACTGGGAAGGGGATGGGCACGGGTTTAACATCAAACAGATCAATCTGGAATATACAGCCACAGACGATTCGATAGATTTTTCAGAAGTCATGGCTCATGCCGTGGCTGTACGTGCAGTCAACGTCACAAATCGTGTTTCACTGGTGCCTGAAGTTGACTACACAGTTGATTGGCCAGCCCGCACTTTGACCATTGTCAACGGAGCCGCTACAAACTACGGAGACATAGTTGAGGTCAATGTGTATGGCGTAGGCGGCGGAAGCCAACTGTTCAAAGAAAGTTATCCAGGCGATGTAGTCGGCAACTCATTGGTCATTCCAGTGATCACTGCTGTGACCTGGACAACATTTACGATCTATGCACAAGGTACCTATGTTGAGTTCAACAACAATGTTTACAGAGTAAATAGGACGATCAACAGCGGTTCATCTTTTGATGTTGCTTTCTACACTATCATTGATGGAGACAGCATACTCGAAGAACTGCTGATATTGGTCAACGGTGAAATCATCACCAACTACACCTATGCGCCAATCAATGGCTACGAAACAAGAATACTGTTTGACAACACATACGATGCTACCGATTGGGTAGTGGTCACTGCTCTGGGTCCAACAACTCCGCAGAAGAGCTGGAGTTTCCCTGTAACACAATATCTAGTATACGATGGCAGCACCACAGATTACACCTTGACAAACAGTTTGCAAGGAACTAACCCCATTGACGCCATCGTCGAACGCGAAGGCTCTCGCTTACGTCCGCCCGAAAGCATTGAATACCTTGGAGATGGTAGTTCTGCTGGACCTTTCTATTTGCCAACACGAGGTGGAACTCCACAAGGGCTGATATCTGACAATGACGTTGTGGTCTACGTGGACGAAGTATTGTACAATCTCAGCGTTGATTATACCGTGAGTCCTTGGGATGGCAGCAGTGATCGTTATGTAGAGTTTGCAACAGCTCCTGCCACAGGATCAGTTATCAAAATAGCAGTGACCACAGACGCTGATTACATAATCAACAATGATCAACTCATATTGAGAGTTGGTGCCGCAACTGGTGCTGTGTTTGCTGTGACTACCTGGAACGATACTTCAGAGCAAGGTATATTGACACAAGTGTTCCAAGGTCCTACACAGAGCGGAGTCAGTGTTGGCCAACCCTACGACGACACTACCTTTGATGAAGGTAATGTCACTGGAGATCCAGGATCTTTTGACTATGGCACAGGCACAGTGGTTTCTAGCAACAACTTTGACACTGGACGAATCATAGTAGATTCTGGCAGATTGTGGGTAACACTCAATGGATGGAGACTGGTACCAGGCGAAGACTTTACCACATCCGGCAGCGTTGTTACCATTGGCGGCAGTATCATAGGCCCAGCTGATGTGGTAGTGATTACTTCCTTCACACAAAGCGTGGTTCCTGAAGCTATATCCTTCCGCATCTTCCAGGACATGTTGGGCAATCAACGGATATATCGCATCACACCTGAAAACAGTACAGTATTGACACAGCCACTGAGCGAGACCGACGATGTGATCTATGTGTTGAATGCCAACGAGTTGAGCCAACCCAATCCAGCTGCCAATATTTTTGGACAGCTCACGATCAATGGTGAAAGAATCACTTATCGCAATCGAGACGTTGTCAACAACACCGTATCCGGCCTGCGTCGTGGCACAGCCGGTACTGCTATAGATTCTCACACAGTTGGCAGCGTGGTCATAGACATTGGGTTTGGTGAACTATTGCCACCACAATATCAAGAACAAACAAAATCAAATGTGTTCCTTGGAGATGGAACCACACAGACTTACTCTACAGACATTGGGTATGTCAACGATATCGATGTATATCTAGGCGGATCTGTACGATGCTACATTGGTAACACACTGGGCTCACTGGTTGAAATCCCGCAAGACGATTTCAGTATCATCAGTGTGGATCCTATAACTGTGCAACTTGATTTTATTCCTCCACCAGGACTAGTATTCCAAATCACTTATACTCCAACTGTGGGATCACCATCAGTGTTCAATGTGCCAACAACTGGCTCAACCAGCCAATGGGCGGCCACTTTCTCTGCCACAGATTTGGTGTTACAGTCCGAAGATGATTACGTCATAACAAATCTCAACCCAATCACAGTGGTATTTGACACCCCTGTGCCAGTGAAACGAGTAGTGGTAATCAACGACTTAAACAGCAACACTTTCTTTATCAGTCAGCTAGATGTTGCCACAACAACATTTGTCACAGACATATCTGTGACTCGTCCGGTGCAGGTCAAAGTAGGAGGAACGCTGGTAGACAGTACCACGTACTCAGTATCGTCTGTGAACCCAATCGTCATAACGTTCAATGTTGCGCCCGCCAAAGGATCTGAAGTGGAAATCTACATCGAGCAAGCACGAGTAATGTATGAACAGGGCATTGATACAGCCAGCAATGGAAGGCCATTGCAGGAACAAAACACCCAGGCCGCTAGGTTTATAGAAGGAAGGGCATAATGCACGAGCTAAATAGTTCTATGAACGATAAATCCGTACAAGAACCCAAAGTTGATCCAGTGCAAAAAAAGCCACAGACCAAGCCCAATGAACGGGCTGGTTTCGCTGTGATGGGTCACGTGAAAATCTTCGATCCTAACACCAAAGAAGTGATTGTGGAGACACGAGCATGATGCAAGTACCAGTAAAAATCGAAGGTTTTGTCAAGATATTTGACCCAAACACCCAAGAAGTGTTTGTGGACAAAAAGAACGCTATACACTATGAGAACATTTCGGTGAGCATGGCCAACAGTTTGGCCAACAAGCGCATTGGACAGATATATCTCATGGCATTTGGCAATGGCGGCAGCTCAGTGGATCCCACTGGAGTGATCACTTATCTTCCGCCCAACACCACGGGTCAGAATGCAGACCTTTACAATCCTACTTACGCCAAAGTAGTAGATGATAATTCTGCGGCCAATACCGACCCTAGCAGAAACAATCTTACAGTTTTACACACCACAGGAACTGTGTATACAGATATCCTGGTCAGTTGTTTGCTGGACTATGGTGAGCCTGCAGGACAGCAAGCATTTGATAACTCAACCAACTTTAACGGTGAGTATGTGTTTGATGAGTTGGGTTTAAAAACTTGGAACGGGAGCCCGACGGATCTGCGCTTGATTACACACGTGATTTTTCACCCTGTGCAAAAGAGCTTGAACCGTCAGATCCAGATAGATTACACAGTGCGTATCCAAACACTGACTAATCTAAGTAGCACATAAATATGGATATATTAAGATATCATAAATATCTCTAAAGCGGAGTAGAACAGATGGCATATACAATCAACCTAACTGATGGTACTATTTTTGCGGTAATCGCGGACGGTACTATTAACACTGATTCCAGCATGACCCTGGTGGGCAAAAACTATGCTGGTTACGGTGAATTCTTGGATGAAAACTTCATCCACTTACTGGAAAACAGTAGCAATACCACAGCGCCTGGCGATCCATTGATTGGCCAGCTTTGGTGGGATAAGACCAATGGACAGATGAAAGTGTACAACGGTACACAGTTCAAGGTCATTTCATCAACCACAGCCAGTGCAACTACTCCAACATCTAATGTCACCGGTGATCTATGGTTTGACACAGTCAACGCACAGCTCAAAGTTTATAATGGTTCAGGATTCATCCTGGTTGGTCCTGCATTTACAGCAGGCACAGGTACGTCCGGTGCCATCGTTGACACGGTAACTGACTCATCACCAGGTGCCGATCACGTTGTTGTCAAAATGTTTGTCAACAACACTATCGTTTCTATATTCTCTAAAGACGCTACATTCACTCCAGCTGCCGCACTGTCAGGATTCCCCACAATAGGTCCTGGTCTAAACATGAGCACCACAGTGGCTGGTGCAGTATTCAACGGTACAGCTACCAATGCTGACACAGTTGATGGATTGACATCCAGTCAGTTCATGCGTTCAGACACAAATACATCAACCAGCGGTACCTTGAGCGTTCTCAATGACACTGGTTTATATGTCGGTGGCGATTCAGACGGCAGATTCTTTGTACAAGGAACTGACGTATATTTCCGTAATCAAACACTAAACGGCGACATCTACATACAAGTCAATGATGGTGGATCAACTACATCCCCAATCGTGATCGACGGTGCCACCAGCAACGTTACCATCCTAGATGGTCTAACAGTTGGCGGAACCATTTCATCAACTGGTGGTTCTGTAAACTTTGGCACAGCCGCTGTGTCACTGGGTAGTATCATCAATAACAATGCCAACGGTGTTGGCAACATTGGTAGCACAGGTGGTTACTTCAACACCATATTTGCCAAAGCAACATCAGCTGAATACGCTGACTTGGCAGAACGTTTTGAAGCAGATGCCGCATATCCTCCTGGCACAGTTGTTATGTTAGGCGGAGCGAAAGAAATCACAGCCGCAATGGAAGAAGCCACCGACGAAGTATTTGGAGTTATCAGTACTAGACCAGCTTACACCATGAATGGTGCAGCCGGCGACAATGCCACACACCCACCTGTTGCTATGACAGGTCGTGTTCCAGTATTGGTTGTTGGCCGAGTTCGCAAAGGTGATCGCTTGATTAGCGCAGGACACGGGTTGGCCAGGGCGGCTCGCCAAGGTGAAGCTACAGCGTTCAATGTCATAGGACGTGCCCTTACATCTAAGAATACCGAAGATGAAGGAACCGTTGAAGCCATTGTGACCATTAACTAAGGATTAAGCAATGACCTATTCAACCGGTTCAGTAATATTAGACGACGACTATAACATTTTTGCCACAGGCAATGCTTCTGGCACAGGTGACAACAACGTCGCAAACGTAAACACCGTGTGGGGCATTGGCAACGGTGACAAAGGATATGGTCAGACCACTCTTCCGGTATTGAGTGCAGTCACAGTAGGCCAGACAGTTACAGCAACACAATGGTCAACAATGTTGGCTCGTATTTCTTCAGCAGCCACGCATCAAAGTACCACAATCACTCCTATTTCCAGTCCAGTGGCTGGAGATACCATTTCAGCCTATGCCGCGTTGTCAACCAACATCACGTCAATCTACAACAACAGATTAAACTGTGTGTCATCAGGGACATCGATTACCACAGGTGGTGCGGTAAGTCGAACAACTGGTTGGACTTCGAGCACGATATTTACTCAAACTATTACTTTTTCATCAGGCGATGCCGCACGTTATTTCTTTAATGCAGGTGGCCGCGTTACATTGAGTTACAGCCGTACAGGTGGTAGCGTAAACTCACAGAACACTGCCATTACCGATTTGTGTACAGCAGTTGGAACGATCACTATCACAGGTGGCTCGGGTACAGCAACAATCGCCGGTGGTAGCTTTACAGGAACAAACAAAACCGGTGGTTCTGGTTCGCCAACTATAGCTTCAACTACAGGTTATTATGATCTTACCACGGCCAACGTACAAGTGTTTACTCAGTCATCCAGTTCTTACTATGGTTATGAAGGCAACAGTATAACTATTAACGTCAAATCAAATGGTACCCAAGGCTCAAATGCTGATACAGGTTCTGTAATCACTGTGTACACAACTGTAGCCAAATCAGGTGGCTTAACCACAGTTGATGGTACACTGACTTCTACAATGACTCTTATCCCAAGCGAAACTACAAACTTGACTACTACAAGTTGGGGAACTCCAACGATGTCAGGTTCGAATGCATAATAGGTAATATTGGCAAACAAAAAGGGCCTCCGGGCCCTTTACTTTTGGTACATACTCTGTTATAATGGAGTATGACCATGGACACAGAAAAACTAACACAAGAGATCAAAAGCCGATTTGATCACGCCACGCAGAAAAAACTGCTCAAAGAAAAATACCAAAGCAAAATGACCTTTGCCCACGGCGGCGGCATGTGGTGTGCCGGGCCAGAACTATTGGCTTTATTGCAATCCTGCCCCACAGAAGATGCTGTCTTGTTAGACATGTATGACACACCAGTAAAAATCAATGTATTAGAATTACAACATCTAGCGCATGATCGCTGGCAAGAACAACTCACTGCTTGGATGATAGAGTTAGAAACGTTGAGCAAAAATAGATGACACGTGGCGCTGTTTTATTTGCCTTTAACAATGACAAGGTAGATTACGTGAGTCAAGCTCAGTGGTCTGCACCTCGTATCACCAGGCATCTTGGGCTGCCAGTTACCTTGGTCACTGATCAAGCACCCAACGATACATCCATGTTTGATCAAGTGATCATACGTGAGAGTAAATCAGGTGGCACACGCAAGTTTGACCACATGAATGCTGACTCGTCGGCCACATGGTTTAATCGAGGACGCTGTCGTGCATTTGATGTATCACCATACAATGAAACCATAGTGCTAGACACAGATTACATTGTTTCTTGTGATCGATTAAAAGTTTTATTTGATTGCGGGCAGGATTTGCTTTGCCACAGAGATGTGTTAGATGTCACTGATCGCAGAAACTTTGCTAGAGATACAAGATTTGGAGAAACTGAGTTTCCTATGTGGTGGGCCACTGTGCTATATTTCCGCCGCACAAGATTGTCCGAATCTGTGTTTGATATGATGAACATGATCGAAGATAACTGGTATCACTACAGTCGGCTCTATAAGTTCAGTCAAGAGCCTTATCGCAATGACTATGCAATCAGCATAGCACTTAACACAGTTCATGGACATTTGCCCAACGCTGTGCCAAACATACCTTGGCCTTTGTTTACTAGTTTTTATGACGTGTATTTAAATCAACTAGAAGAAGATGTGTTCCAACTCAACTATGTGCGCATGGTCGACAATCATGCCAAGCACTTTAGAATGATCTTGCGTGATTGCGATCTTCATGTAATGAACAAACCTGACTTGGGGAAAATCTGTGGCAGTAGAATTTGAACGTGGCTATCTGATCTTAGCGTCAAACAACGGACAGGATGATTACGTGGCCTGCGCTAGAGCTTTGGCCAAAAGTCTACGTTGGTGGATGCCCGACTGCAAGATATGTTTGGTCACGGACGCCGACGAACATGATCCGGTGTTTGATATTGTTAGATCTTTTCCTTACGGAGATCAAGATCCCAACGGCACCTGGAAACTCAGCAACGATTGGCAAGCATTTCATGCTTCACCTTTCCGAGAAACTATCAAACTGGAAGCCGATACTGTGATAGTTGAAAACATAGATCATTGGTGGTCTTGGTTCGAACATAGAGATGTTGTAATCAGCCGTGGGATAAAAAACTATCTCAATGAGACCAGCGAATGTAGAGTGTATCGCAGACTGTTTGATGACAACGATTTGCCTGATGTGTATAATGCTGTGACATATTGGAGACTGAGTCAAACTGCCGCAGAGTTTTTTTATCTTGTGAGAAGTTTTTTTGAACAGTGGTCTACAGCAAGACAAACATTGAAATATTGTGATTCGATATCTGCCAACACAGACATGATCTATGCCATGGCAGCCAAGTACATGGGGGTCGAAAGAGTTACATTACCCTATACCTGGCCCGCTATGACACACATGAAACCAGCTGTAAACTTTTTAAAAACCGATGCCAGACCGTGGACAGCAGAAATGGTTTGGGAGTTGATAGAAGGACGTCTTCGCATCAACACAGTGGAGCAACAGGGCATTGTACACTATCATCACAAATCATTTGCCCAAGATTTAGAGGAACACTATGGACGCCTTTTGGCAGGCCGCTAACGCACACAACTGGGAACAACCAGAAGTCAAGCAAGAGTTTAGACTGTATCACGATGAGTCAGGCAACGTGTTGCACTATAGCATGGAAGATTTACCTGGCACGTTTATAGTGATTGATCGATTGACATTCGACCAACAACGATTTGATATCCGAATCAAAGATGGCAAAATAGTAAAGTTAAATCACCCTGCCAGTTGGAAGCTGGCTCCTGCGGACCAAGGAACACCTTGCCATCCTAAAGATATCACTATCGTTGTTGACAACAACGCAGAAAACAAACAACATTGGGAAGTAAAAACAACATATGAATCAGATTGACATAGCAGATTTAGATTGCATTTATTTGAGCTACGATGAGCCACAGAAAGAAGAGTTCTGGGTGCGAATCAAAAACATGGTGCCTTGGGCCAAACGGGTAGATGGAGTCAAAGGATCAGACGCCGCACACAAAGCCGCGGCTGATGCCAGTGACACAGAACGCTTTATACTCATCGACGGTGACAACTTACCTGATGAAAAGTTTTTCAACCTTACATTAGAATATCCCAACGAAGAATGGGAGCAGGCGGTGTATCGTTGGCGAGCTCGAAATCATGTCAATGGCCTGATGTATGGTAATGGCGGATTGAGTTCTTGGACACGCGAGTTTGTGTGGCGTATGAAAACACACGAAAATACCGACGGTCGTACAGAAACCGAAGTAGAGTTTTGCTTTGATCCACTGTATTGGCCCATGTATGATTGTTACTCAACAACCTATCCCAATGGTTCGCCGTTCCAGGCCTGGCGAGCAGGGTTCCGTGAAGGTGTAAAGATGTGTCTAGATCGTGGCAAGAAACCCACAGTGGCAGAATTTAAAGATCGTGTACACAAACGCAACTTCGATCATCTCAGTATCTGGCACAACGTGGGATGCGATGTAGAAAATGGATTCTGGGCCATAGCCGGTGCACGGCAAGGCACATTCATGACCATGCTCAGCGAATGGGACCACAGAGAAGTGCAGAACTTTGACTGTTTAAAAAATATCTGGGAAGCCGTGGCAGCACCCAGGGCACCAGCTGAACTCATTGATCAGTATCATGAACCTTTGCTCACACAGCTAGGATTACCAATGGCGTTTATGCCTCCGTTTCAAAGTGCATTCTTCAAAGATCATTACAGATCAAACTGGCATAACCGCGGCGTAATGACCAGAGAGATTGATGTTATACGGAGTCAAGAAGGATGGTAAAAAAACTTTATCTTGACGGATGTAGTATGACATACGGTCAAGGTTTGCCCCGAGATCAATCTTTAGGTAGTTTATATCAAACCATCGGTGGGTATAATGTCAAAGATAAATCTCGCCCAGGAAAAAGCAATCTAGCAATAGTATTTGATGCGTATCAAAACTTTTCAGAGCATGACGTTTTTGTTCTAGGGTTTACATTCAGTTCTCGATTTGGTATCAAATACAATGATCAGGATCTTGACTTCTTTGCAGGATCTCATGGAAAAGGATTTGATTTAACTCCAGAAGAACTCGACAAGGCACATTTAGAAGTTTACAAATATTTTTATACAGTATTTGGGCATCCTTATTGTGATCAACTCAGCGACATGCTAGTTGATTGTTTAATAACATTTTTGCTAGAACAAAACAAAGAGGTGATTGCTTTTTCTTGGGAACAAAGAAATGTTAAATCAACTATACATTATCCCTATATAAGACCTTTAGACAGGTTACCTGATGGCCATCTTAACAAAGAAGGAATGATAAAACTATTTGATTATTTGGGAGATCAAGTTGGCAAATAACAAAGGCGACGAAGTGACTACAGATTTCAAATCAAAGTTTCTCAGTGACGCTGAGATAATGAAAGAGAAACTGGATTCGGTGAGTCCCAGCATGTGTTTGGCCAAGTGGAAACAAGTAAGTTTGCACCTGACCACAGGTCACACCAACTCATGCTATCACCCCCCACTGCATAAAATACGCATCGAAGATATCCAGAGATCCCCGTCGGGCATTCATAACACTGAACACAAGAAAGAACAGCGCCGACTCATGCTGACAGGAACAAGACCCAGTGAATGCAGTTATTGTTGGACCATGGAAGACAATGGCAAGCTCAGCGATAGACATTATAGATCAGGCGAGCCATGGGCCGCCAAGGATTTTGATAGCATTGTAAACTCTACAGGAGATGAAGATGTTTTACCCAGTTACGTTGAAGTTAATTTTAGTAATGCTTGCAATCTTAAATGTAGTTACTGTAGTCCACAGTTTAGTAGTTCATGGATGCAAGAAGCCGAGACTTTCGGCGCTTTCCCTACTAGTGTACCTCACAATGCCCCTGAGTATTTTGTTGGTGAGCGTAGGCCTATACCTGCCCGAGATGATAATCCATACCTTGACGCTTTTTGGAGTTGGTGGCCTCGGCTCTATCCAGAACTAGAACACTTCCGTATGACTGGTGGTGAACCAATGATGGATAAAAACACCTACCGTGTGTTTGATTATGTGCTGACTAATCACAATCCTCGATTACATCTCAATGTTACAAGCAACTTCTCAGTGGAAGAAAAACTTTGGCAACGATATTTGGGTTATGTCAAGATGCTGTGTGAGGGTGAAAAAGTCGAACACTTCATGCAATATGTGAGTCTTGATGCCTGGATGGACAAGGCCGAATACATTCGCAACGGACTTGATTTTAGATTGCTATGGGATAGAGTAAACCAGTTCCTAACAGAGGTACCCAGTCGCAGTTCTATCACTTTTATTATCACGATGAATAACCTATCAGTGACCAGTTTTGGTGATCTCATGGTAGCTATACTGGGGCTAAGACAGATATATTCAAAGACCTATCAACGTGTATGGTTTGATACTCCTGTGTTACGCACACCAACATGGCAAAGTATGCAACTGTTACCTGAGAGCTATGCCGACGAACTAGAAAAAACCTGGGCATGGATGTTAAAAAATATCGAGACCGAAGAAAAAAGATTCAAAGGATTCAAAGACTATGAACTCAGTAGGCTTGACAGAGACATAGCTTGGATGCGTGATGGTGCCAAACTAGATCCAGACTATGTACGCAGACAACAAGCAGATTTTTATAGATTCTTTAATGAACACGATCAACGTAGAGGTACAAGATTTCTAAAAGTTTTTCCTGAAATGGTTGAGTGGTGGACTCAATGCGGTTATTATGCGAATCATAGTTGAACCAGGTGTAGCCCTAAACTATCTCAGACCTGACAATGAGATCGAAACAGGAAATCTAGCATTGACTGCGGATATCTATGTCATGAGTTTAAAAACATTTGTGCAACAGTGGCCTAGAGTATATGACATGCTGTCCATGGGCGGTCGTGCAGTGATTGAAAAGACAGATGAAAGTGTAATAACGCAATGGCACATAGCATCTAGTCCACACTATTTGTCTAAAATGCAATCAGGACAGATACGTTGGATCACTGGTGGAGATGCACCCAACGACATAGTCAATCTAAATTCAGAACATTTTCTGTCCGCTACTTTAGGTAGCCAAAACTATGGTGTTCCACTCATGGATTACAATAGACATTCGAGAAAATATAGTTTTTTGTTCACCAATCGGAAACTAAGACCACATAGACAGTATCTTATACATCTTTTACAACAGCAACAACTTCTTGATCGCGCACTCTGGTGTAATCACGATGCAGACATCACCTGGGGCCATCCTGATTTTAATCGAATATACTCCGAACACAAAGTACCAACACAAACTTTACCTCCAGGATACGATGTAGAAAATCCTGGATGGATCGATGGTGTCATAGTTCCAGCACAGCACCTTGACACTTGGTTTACTTTGGTCACAGAAACTGTGTTTGAACATCCTTCGAGTTTTAGGACGGAAAAGTTTTACAAACCTGTGTTGGCTACACATCCTTTCTTGGTATGTGCCAATCGCGGGTTTTATCGAGACATAAAACGTCTTGGTTTCCAGACATACGGTCAATGGATCGACGAATCATTTGATGACATTGAAGATGGGCAAGAAAGAATACAACGTCTAGTGCATGAAGTGGCCTGGCTGGTCAAACAAGATCTGCCAAAGTTTTGGGAAGAATCCAAAGAAACACGTTTATATAATCTGCGCCATGCATTTGCGATACATAGTAATCAACGTGATACATTTACACAACAAATGAAAGATTTTGTCAATGCCTAGAATAGACAACGAAACAGACTTAGAATACAAACGCAGAGTCATTGACATCAAGTCGGCCAGCTTTTGTGGAGCTAAATGGTACAACGCTACCATTTGGTTAGGATCGGGCATGACCACAAGTTGCCATCACCCATTGCCACACAAAGTAAGTGTAGAAGAAGTAGAAGCCAATCCCAAGGCCTTGCACAATACCCCTAAAAAGAAATCAGAACGTGCAATGATGCAACAGGGACAACGACCAGCAGGCTGTGAATATTGCTGGAAGATTGAAGATATCGGACGCGATAACATATCTGACCGTGTCTATAAAACTGTTATATACTCAGACGAGGATTTAAATCATGCTTTCAATACTGCCAGCGATCAAGACGTGGATCTACAGACCTTGGAAATCGCCTTTGATAGGACTTGCCAATTCGCTTGTTCTTATTGTAATCCTGCTTTTAGTAGCACCTGGGTCCGAGACATCAACAAACACGGTCCATACCATGGCTTGGTATCAGACGGGCGTAATCATTTTACTCACGCTCATGATAGCAGTCAGCTCTATACATTCAATGATCGGAATCCTTATGTGGACGCATTTTTCGCTTGGTGGGAGTCTGACCTCCACAGAACACTCAAAGAACTCCGAATAACTGGCGGTGAACCATTGATGAGCGGTTACACTTGGAAACTGTTGGACTGGTTCAAAGAGAATCGCGGCAAAAGTGATACACGACTAGCCATTAACTCTAACTTGGGCATGACCACAGAAGATGTGCTCAAGCTATTGGATCGTGCAGAAGGTGTTACATTAGATCTGTACACCAGCAACGAAAGCGTGAATGGGCATGCTGAATATATTCGAGATGGATTAGATTGGACACAATGGATGACCAATATGCACATGCTGGCTGGTAGCAAACGTCTACGGGGCCTACATGTAATGTGTACTATTAACGCTCTTTGTTTGGAAAGTTTAACTGATTTCCTTGACATCATGATGATGTTTAAAAAACAATATGGTCGAGACTTTCCAACATTTACATTGAACATATTACGCTTTCCAAGTTTTCAAAGCCCACTGGTATTGCCGGAAGACATACGTCAAGCTCGCGGACAACAACTACAGGAGTGGTACGATGAAAACAAGGACAATGAATTCTTACATCAAATGGAACTCAATCAAGTTCAACGCTTGATTGATTATTTAGACGTGGTCAAAACACCACACTCAGACACCTTTGATCGTGCGAGCTTGTATAATGATTTTAAAAAGTTCCATGAGCAATACGATCAGCGTAGAGGAAAAGATTTTTGTGCCACATTTCCAATGTTGGCTTCTTGGTATCGATCACTATGACAAAGAAAAGTAATCTTAGTAACTATAACTGGAAAGACCGTGTTCCCAGTTGGATTCCTCTGGAACATCTGACCGAAAAACAACAACACAGGCTCATGCACTCAGATACGTTCTGTATCATTCCTTGGATACACTTGCATGCTTGGCCCGATGGTCGTGCATATCCTTGTTGTTTGGGCAAGGCCGAACATCCTGTGGGCAACTTCAAAGAAAAGTCAATGAAGGAAATCTGGAACGACGAGCCTATGCGACAAATGCGCCGCAACATGCTAAGTGATCTGCCCTGCAAGGAATGCGGCGACTGCTACGAACAAGAATCAGCAGGATTTGCATCCATGCGCAATAACTCAAATAAGAACTTTGGGCAACACATTGACCTAGTTGATCAAACATTGCCCGATGGTTCGTTACCTGACATGCGATTACACTATTGGGATGTGCGTTTTTCTAACATCTGTAACTTGAAATGTCGCAGTTGTGGATCAATCTTTTCAAGTCGTTGGTACGATGATGACATCAAACTGTGGGGCAAAGAACTTCGCCCTCGTGTACAGTTTGCTGGCCGCCACGAAGAAGACGTTTGGGAACAAATGCAAGAGCATGTCCCACACCTAGATCAGATCTATTTTGCCGGTGGCGAACCTTTGATCATGGAAGAGCATAATCGTATTCTCAAGCTCTTGATTGAAAAAGGCAATACCAATGTACGTTTGATCTACAACACTAACTTAACTGAACTACGATTTAAACGTGAAAGTGTAATAGATCTTTGGAAACACTTTCCCAATGTTTGTGTGGCTGCTAGTTTAGATGACATGGGTGAGCGTGCCGCAGTTATACGTTCAGGAACCAAGTGGGCTGATGTGGAACAAAACATACGAGACATCAAACGCGAATGCCCACACATTGATTTTATGATCAGTCCCACACTGAGTTTAATGAATATCTGGAACTTTGTAAAATATCATCGTTACATGATTGACCAAGGGTTCATTGAACCCAAAGACTTCAATCTCAATATCCTACAAGGACCTATGAACTATCGCATTGACCTATTGCCAATGGATATTAAACTAAGATTCAAGAAAGAGTTCGAAGAACACATTGAGTGGCTGATGCCTAGAGATCCTATCCAACGTGCAGTCGGTGGGTTCCAAGCCGCTGTTGCTTTCATGATGTCTACGGACAACAGCCATTTGCTGCCAGAGTTTTGGCGAACAGTAGAAGATCTAGACTGGGCGAGGAATGAAAGTTTGATGTCTGTGGTTCCAGAGCTCCAAGAGATATATCAATATAGGAAAGAAGATGCTCAGTTACCCCCAGGCCGAACACATAGGATTTTAAAAGCATGAAAATACCACATTCTAAGTTTTGCGTATTGCCTTGGGTATCAATAGAAGCCAGCCCCATTGGTACAGTACGGCCATGTTGTTTGGCCATAGACGAAATAGTAGATGATTCAGGCAACAAGTTCAAACTCAATCAAGCCTCATTCCAGGAAATACAAAATAGCAAACACATGGTAAGTTTACGCCAAGAGTTTTTACAAGGCAAACAGCCACAGACCTGTCGCCGTTGCTGGAATGAGGAACGTGCAGGCCGTACCAGCAAACGCATGCACACTCTAGACAGACTCAAGCACATGGGTATCAGTGAAGACTGGACCACAGATGCTAAACCACTTATGTTCTTGGATCTTAAACTAGGTAACATTTGTAATCTAAAATGCCGTATTTGTGGATCCTGGAGTTCTAGTCAGTTCGCCACAGAAGAACTAAATTTTATCATCGACAAAGAAGAAAAGAAAAACTCCTTCCATTATCAAATGTTACGAGATGGCGCCTGGCCCAGAGAAAGCGAGCAGTTTTGGTCGCAGTTGGATTCGGCTATGAGTGAAGTACGTTACATAGAGTTCACAGGCGGTGAACCATTCATGATCCGAGAACATTTTGATTTGTTACAACGATTGATTGACCGAGGGCATGCACACCAGATTGAAATACATTATAATACCAACGGCACCCAGTATCCTGAACAGGCCGAAGAGATTTGGCAATATTTCAAGCACGTTGAAGTTGCATTCAGTATCGATGATATTGGCAGTCGTTTTGAGTATCAGCGCACCAATGCTGTATGGTCAGAAGTCTGCAACAACATCAAGCGTTTTAAGGACATGAGAGAGCGCAATCTCAACATGACTTTACAAGTTTGTTGTACAATTAATGTGTTCAATGTAATGTACCTTGAAGACGTGGCACAGTGGATCGACACCCAGGATTTTGATTTTGTATATTGGAACATGTTGCATGATGCTTACTATTTTAGTATAGGAACCATGCCCACGGAAGCTAAAAAACTGACGACTCAACGGTTGCAACAAGCCAAAATACCAGACAAGTTCCGTGCCGAAGTTGATCGAATCATTGATTTCATGAACAACGGTGCTAGTCTAGACGGGCAGTTGTTGCGCATGAAGATCGAAGATCTAGATTTTAAACGCCAGCAACGACTTGGAGATTACCTCCCAGAACTAGCACAGGCCATTGGATATCAATGATTGATTTGGTATTACTTCCTGAATATAAATCTGCTTTCATGGCACGACATGTGTTGCCAGTGTTTTCTCAATGGTTTAAGTTTTCTCAATGGGACGCTTCAAAGACCTATCAAAAAAACTGTGTGTTTGTGACACATCATAACTCAGACAAAGAATTGGCCACACAACTGTGGGAACAAGGATATAAAGTAGCAGTAGAGGAGTTATGGGAATATCGAGATCCTCATCCAACATTCCATACCATAAGTTCTCTCAAATGGTTTTGGTTCAACGAAGCACCTTGGTATATCAATCTTGGATACGAAAAATATTATCCCACTAGAAACTATAGCAAACTTGCACTCATGCCTATGTGTCGCAAAAGACCACACAGAGACATGACGTTGGAAAAGTTTGCACCGTGGCTGGATAGATTTATCTGGAGTTACCATAACAAGATGTTGCCCAACGATCTACCATTGGAGCAGAGAGAACCTGGTGATTTTATCAACTGGCAAAGATACTTTAATCCTGAATGGTACGATTCCACATCATTTACTATAGCAGTAGAAACCCTGGTCACTGGACGTGGTTTTATCACTGAGAAAACTTGGAAACCCATTGCTTACATGCACCCTTTCATGGTAGTGGGCACTCTTGGAACATTGAAGCACCTTCGCAGTTGGGGGTTTGAAACCTTTGATAATCTATTTGATGAGAGCTATGACGATGTTGAATTTAATCAAGGCAAACTCGATATCATTGCCAACAACATAAAGAACTACGAAATAGCACAGTTTGACGATGAAACTAGAGATCGTGTGGCCTATAACAAAAACAGATTCTTTAGTACCAATGTCATGAAGAACTTTATCAAACAGGACATAATCAATCCTTTGCAGGAGTATATCGATGCGTCCTGACACCTTGTGTATGGCGCCCTGGACACATACCTATCTAAGTCCACAAACAGAAAGACGTATGTGCTGTGCGTCAAGAGAACCTGCACAAAACTTTGAGCAATACATAGACACAGCCGCTGGCACAGGTCGTTATATCCCCATCACACTGGATGAACACTGGAACAGTGAACACATGATGAGTGTGCGACGTCGCATGATAGCCGGAGAGACACTGCCAGAATGTGATGTATGCAACAGCAAGTTATTAAATACAGATGTCTATCGCAGTTATTTTTGGGGACTGTTCGGTCACAAGTACGAGCAAGCCATGCGAGAAACTACACCCAATGGTTTCACTACAATGAAGCCAGTGAGTTGGGATTACAGATTCAGTAATCTTTGCAACTTCAAATGTCGTATGTGTGGTGACATGCTATCGAGCTCTTGGGAAACCGAAGAGAAGAAGCATGACATGGTGGACTGGTCAAATCCCAAAAACAACTGGATGCGTCCCGAGGTCAAACGTGAAATCACACAGTTCCAGGACACCCAGATAGAAGCAGAGTTTGCCCAAGCAGTCGAAGAACACAGAGTTGAAGAGATTTATTGGGTTGGCGGTGAACCACTGATGTACGAACAGCATTGGCGGTACATGCAACGTATCATTGAACTAGGGGATGGACCACAGCTTTATGCAAGATACAATACAAACTTATCTCGCGTGGATTATAATGGGATTAGTCTTTATCGCGATTTGTTGGCAAATATACGTGACTTCCAAATCTGTGCAAGCATCGACGGAACAGGAAGAATCGGAGAATACATCCGCACAGGCCTGGCCTGGCCCGTATTTTTAGAAAACTTTAAACGAGGTCTAGAGATAGCTCGTTATCGCAGACAGATGCGATTAGATTTTACTCTGACCTTGCCAGGCTTGTTTGAAGTAGAACCCATGCAACGCACAGCAGACGAACTGGGAGTGGATATATTGGCCAAAGTGGTGTTCTCATTTACACCTGACATCGTGATGAGTCCGCTGGCATTGCCAAGAGAGATACTAGATCGGAAAATAGATGAGCTGGTGCCTGCCACTCGCGGCGCACTACGTGACGTGTTACTACAGCTCAAACAGCGGCCTACATTTGCAGAACAATGGCCCGATCAATATCAAACAGGTCTTGCTCGAGGCAAGGCTCGTGTGTTAAAATTAGAACAGATAAGGAATGATTCGTTCACTATGAACGACATATTGGCAACAGATGCAGACATATATCGCTGGTGGCAAGACATTAGACCGGATAACCATTGAACTAAAAAACAGGAAAACACAAGAACTGTTTCCTGTACATATCAATGTGTTTGACAACTCGTTGAGTCGTAAATGGCTCGCGGCTCTCAATGAGCTTTTACAACAAAACTATCATTTGGAAAAGAACTACTGTTTCTTTGGCTTTGTTGATCATGAACGCAATGGTTGGTACATCCTAAATCAAGTCAATCGTAGCATTGATGCTATCAATCGTGCTGACCTTGGGTATCGTATCAATGATTATTTTGACATGAGCAACACTGTCACCGACGAACCTATCGATGGACGCACAGCAGGTCGAAACATACGCCAAGAAAAACTTAACTGGTTACATAGATACTTTGAAGACCTGCAAGGAGTCAGTGGTGCCCCAAAAGAATATTATCTGCGAGCTGACCCTGCCACACGCTGGCACATACGACAGCTCAACTTGCTGTGTCATGAGTTTGAATCATGGGCATTGAGTTACCGCAAGCAGATAGAAGCACCCGAATGGCAACGACCCAGCCAACTGATGTGTTGGCTTAATGCTCCACGATTCTTGTTAGACGAAGAGGATTATGAACTGTTTGGAGTCGAAACTATCAATAGGCCCTTAGGCGGAGTGTTTGTTGGAGTAAACAAAGCAGTGGGCAAACATCATTGGGAAGTATTCCAAGACGAAGGACGAGACAGTAGGATAGGGGAGTTAGTGTCAACTACCCTGCGCAGTCAAACAGAAGCTGCCGGAGATTTTGACATAGAGTGGGCCAACAATCCCGGCAACTACGAGTGGCAAAAGATAAAGCTACAAGAGTTTCGTGAATGGTTAACAGTCAATGGGTTTGACCCCGAGGACAAAAGCCTGACCATTGGTCATCCACAGATCGGGCAAGTCGACCTGATAGATACGTTTTGGACAAATGATCATCAAGCCATCTGGAAACGCCTAAATACACATCTTGATGTGTACAGTGTGCGTACCAGTGACGCCCGGGCAGTGTATGATTACTGCTGGAGTGATTGGGATTATACACAACGTCAGATCGAGATCATAGGAGGCAACAAATGAAATGGTTACGCAACTTGATCAACAGGATCAAACTAGAAATACGTTATCGCAAAAAACTCAAAGAGCTACGCAAAAGAGATCCATTTATCTATAAATGAAACATATACTTGGCATTAGTGCAGGGTTCCATGATGCGGCAGCCACAGTCATCAGATCAGATGGTGAAATAGTCTTTGCCGGCCACTCAGAACGCTACAGTAAAAAGAAAAATGATGCTGACATCGCACCTGACCTACTCAAGGAACTGTGTGAGTGGGAGTACGACACAGTGGCCTTCTATGAACGCCCTTGGATGCACAACATACAGCAAATATTTTCTGGACAACGCAACTTTGGACCTTGGACCACACATGGTGCTTTAAAAAAACATCTAGGATCCTGGTATCAAACACCTGCTCGGCGGGAAGTCAGCGCCAATCATCATCTAAGTCATGCGGCCGCTGGATTCCAAACCAGTCCATTTGAACGTGCAGTGGTTGTCGTGATCGACGCTATAGGTGAGTTAGACACTATCAGTATCTATCGTGCTTGGTATGATAGTCAAGGACGAGCACAGTATCGGAGAGTATGGCGCCAGGGTTACCCACACAGCATTGGATTATTTTATAGTGCCATGACAGATCGTGTGGGTCTTAGACCCATGGACGAAGAATACATCACCATGGGCATGGCCGCTTGGGGCAAAGATAGTTGGTATCAAAGTTTAAGTAATCAAGTGGTCAAGGACTATCATAACATAACATTGACAGAAAACTTCCATGTAGGAGTCGATAAAACTTTTTTAGAATCTGCTACCAACGAAGACATTGCCTGCGCCGCACAGTTAGTTGCCGAAGACCTCATAATGAGTGTGATGAAAAAAGCCTGGGAACTAACAAACGAAACCAATCTTGTGTACATGGGCGGAGTCGCATTAAACTGTTTGGCCAATAGAAACCTGGGAGAGATTTATGAAAATATTTGGATTATGCCTAATCCTGGTGATGCTGGTAGCAGCCTTGGTGCTGCCGCTTTGGCTCATGGACATAGAGTTAACTGGAGAAGTGCTTATCTGGGGCATGATATTCCTGGGCCTTATCCCGTTGATGAGCTTGTGGCTAGGCTACTTGCTGAACAGATTGTGGGGGTTGCATCAGGACGAGCCGAGTTCGGCCCCCGCGCACTTGGAAACCGTAGCCTCCTTGCGGACCCTAGAGGCAGCACGATCAAGGAACGAGTCAATGAAATCAAACGCAGACAACAGTTCAGACCGTTCGCACCTGTGATATTGGAAGAATGTGTCAACGACTATTTTGAAATGCCCAAAGGATATACCAATAGTCCGTACATGCAAGTAGTGGCACGTTGTCGCCATCCAGATCACTTTCCTGCCATCATACACGTAGATAAGACCAGCCGTGTTCAAACTGTGAGCAAAGATTGTGGGTCTGGTATCCGCCAACTACTAGAACGTTGGTATGTGGAAACAGGTTGTCCTATGCTACTCAACACCAGTCTCAACATACGTGGTGAGCCCATGGTCAATGATCGTGCAGATGCTGACAGATTTGAACAGCAGTATGGAGTAAAAGTCTGTAGTTAGAGGTAAGTCTCTAGACCGCCACGTCGACGTATGTCTTGTGTGCAACAACTAACACCGCCATCCCAGAAATAACTGTGACGCAATTCAGAGATAATAGGTTCAATCCGATGTCGTTTACAAAAGTCAAACACTTCTTTGTTATAAGCACTAAAGATTACATGACTTTCATCTAACACAAGACAGTTGACATCAAAAACGGTTTCGCTGACAAATCCAGTCCAACTCTTTAGATAGGTATCTACAAACTTAGTAAACTGTTCAGTGGGGGTCTGCCCTTGCACATACCAAGCACCGTTGAAGTTTTCTTCTTTGAACTTGCCAACTTCCATAGCGGCCCAGATCGAGCTGTCCCATATCTTGCATACATCCCATCCAGGAAAGTCTCCGGCAAGATCTAAGTTAACATCATGTTTACTTGATAAGATGACACCAGGCTTTAGAATTGCAAACACAGCATCTCCATGTCCGTCGGTGATGGCTTCGTGTACTCGATACTCTGGACCCAGTACATTGTCTATGATCCAACGTGTTTGTTCGGGTTTTAAAAAGTCTGAGTTGTCAAAAAACACATCACGACCCACACGCACAATACACGAAGCTGATGCACCATTTAGTATGCAGTCGGGATCCCATTTACCACCGTGCGGGTCTATGACTTGATCGCCATAGCGAGCACAGATGTCATCGAGTTCTACAACAGGCAGGACACGCAGAAGTTTTTGACCCAGCGTGATTTGCCAATCTCTTGGTGTAAGAGGTGGGAGAGGAGCACCTTCTCCAGACGTTTGCCAAGTTTGGAACTGATCTCGATTGGGTAACTCGGGCCTCAAAACTGTAGCACCATAACTTTCTATGGTGCGTTGAAGATTGTTTAAATCTTCAGCAGTTTCTGCTAGAATCTGTTGTAGCTGATTCCTGACTTGGGAGTCATCGATGAAATCAAAGTAATCCGGGTCGTAGGCGCGACCTACTATGACCTCTTCAAGAGGTTGCCAACTGGTATAACTGTTTACGATATTTGTCATTGTGTGAGCTTTGCGATCAAACTATTTAAACGATCCTTCTTGTCACTTAAAAATAATGCTTGATTGTGTAGTAGGTCTTGCTTGCAATCAATATAGAGCTGATGCAGATCAACGTTGGTTATTAATCTTTCTATTTCGGTACAGGCCATGTTCCATCTTTTGGTGTTATCCATTTCTCGATCGTAAGCATGGTTGATCACGTGATCAAATGTACGGTAGCCCAGCTGTTGCAGTTGTGCGATACTGCCTGCTGGTGCCACCAGCACAAACGGTTGACAGTTCTTGATAGGTTTGAAAGTTTTTTCAGTTAGAAAAGTTCCACCGCTTTGATCAGCATCTAAATGAGTTTCCAAGATCACGTTCAAATAACTGTCATTGAAATGTTGATGTACTGTAGTAGCATAAAGATTGTGCGTGGCTGAATCTAGCTCATCAGCATGGAATGGACCGCTGGCCAGGAATCTATGAGTATCAGCACGTAAACCATCAAATAGATCAACTTCAATGGGATTGTCAAGGTGCTCGTCGTCATTGATAAGCTCTTGTGTGTTGTAAGAAAAATACCCTTGCTGGTGAAGACCTTGCCGCCACAGTCTGGCCATGGTAGTGGCACGCCACCATTTGTGAGTCCTAACTAATGCTGTGTATTTTTTTCTACGGATCGTTTGATGGTCAAACGGTATAGGAGATTCTTTATTACGTAGTTGATACAAACACTCATCATCAACAAAGTGAGAAAAATTTTTGATAGATTCTGCAGAACTATTTGCACTGGTAAACTTAATGCGATCAAGATCAATGTCTTGATTAGCAAACTGTGCCAGTAAATGTTCCTGTATGCGTTGTGGGTTGTCACCTTCACTGTAGAAAAACCACAAGGTCAAACTTTTAGTTCTGAGCTTTTCTCTAATAAAAACTGGCAACAGCTCAAACCAGTTTATACTGAAATCAAAATAACTCAGGCTGATGGGGTACAAGGTGTGCTTGGTTGCTTGTGTCCACTCAACTATTTTATATTCAACATTGTGTCGATCAAGATAGTCAAAAAAATGCACAGGCTCGCTGTAAGGCCATTGCCTACTGAACTGCCACCATTCTGGAGTGTAAGGGCGAGCCTCCCACTGAGCTAGATTTGGATACGGGCGACCATCTACCGTACGGTCAACACAAAAAGTTACCATTGCTTGATCATATCAGTTAGTTCGTGCCATAACAAGTTTTCAAACTCTTTGGAATAGAACCAGTTGAAGTTATGTTCAACTATCGGTGTCATGTGTTGCTGTAGTTGTTGTTTTTCTTTGATACTCAATGCATCAATGTCGGCTAGTAGTTTCCCAATGCGAATGATACGGAAGTCATCGTCTTTGTCATCGTAGTCTTCATTCCAGAATTCACCAAAGGTTTTGAATCCATAGCGTCTGAGGTATTCAAGACTGCCCTTGCATGATACCAACACAAATGGCTGTTGCATCACGATGGGTTTGAATGTTTTTTCAGTGAGGTGTTGTCTGTGCCCATCATACAGGGTTTCGGTTACTACATTGAGCAAACTTTTTTCAGCCAACGACCACATATCTATACGATGACTATTACCAGCATGATTGGCCCCATGATCAATGATCAATGGCAGTTCGACATGTCCCAATGGGATATCGTATTCTTGGCATAACTCTGTGACTGTTTTGTTTTCATATGGGCAACGTTCAGGAAAACTGATAAAGTTGTTGTCAATAAGTTCCCGATCAACAAACTCGTTTAATAATGCCAGTCTATGATGTCTTTTTCCGCCAATGATATTGTTTGGACACAAAAATGTACGCTCTATTTGCCTGTCTTGGAATGGTTTGCAAAGGAAAGTATGATTGTAGCCTCTGTACCAATCCAGGGCGGCCCAGGCATGAAAGAAATAGTAAGAACAATCAAGCCCATAAGTATCACATGCCCAGTCTACTGCCTTGCTATTGTATTCAGAAGTGACTATAGTGGTAGGGCCCCAGTAATGTTTGATATACTGATCAAAGAAATCTTTGACTCGTTCTTGGTGCAGAGGTTCTTGATCCCAGAATACCAGTCGTTTTTCTGCTATGTTGTCAACTCGAGGAACGTTGCATATATCGCCAAATGATGTGGAACCAAAAGGATCAAACCAATGCAAGCCTACACGAGGTCGGTGTTGCAAAGCAGACACAAATACGTTATAATATATTTCATCGATACGAATCATGTTTGACGTCTTTTACCTAACCACTCCTACCTATCGTTGGCCTCACGAACGCCGGGCCGACAGCATCGAGCATGCTTGCGAACTTAGTCGCACAAGATACTTATGGGTAGTTGATGGGCTCAATGACTATTCTCACTTCGATTGGTTGTGGGAACCTGTGCCTTGGGAAAGTCATCAGACTCATGTATGGCCCAGCCAGCACCAAGAAAATGGTGGAACATACTTGATACCCAAAACAGGTGTCAGCGAAATCAATCGTAATCATCCAGTGGTGCCACGCATCGGTACTGTGCCACGCATTGGCATAGATCACGGCAACGGTCTTGGCATCGCTTGCAAAGAAAAAACAAGATATATCTCAGATTATCTAGGAACCTTACGAAGAATACTCAGCAAATGTACTTACAAAAATGTCTGGATAGTGAGTAGTGTATGTGATTACAGTCGTTTTGATTTCACCTGGCATCCTTCAGAATGGCAACAAGACATGTTGCATGTATTTGCCAGCAACGAACAAAAGTTTGGTGATACGTTTTATGTGAATGTAGAATCTTTTCTTGCCAAGACCAATGAGTTGGCCTTGCTTGAATGGTTTGATACCATACATTTTATAGAAGATAAATCTGTTCCTAGACTACCGGTGCCTGTCATCAAGCACGAACAAGACAGCCAAGTACCTGCAGTATGGGCACATGATTTCCAGTATCCTGTGGTACAGTTTGTCAGACACGGTGCAATAGAAAATCCTCCTGCCATTAACTTATGGCGAGAGAAGATGAAGACCATAGTACCTCTTACTCCGGGAGCCAGTAGTGTGCTAGTACCCAGAGAAGCCAAGAACTATCTTAAGAAGCAACTCTACGATTATCCCAACATAGACAAGACTTATAAGACGCTAGGAGAAGACCAACCCTTAGATGTGGTGTTTATCTCAAACGGTGAGCCCAATGCCGAACGACACTGGACCACGCTACAAGAAGCATTGTATATGAAACCCAACAATCTTGTGCGTAGCGATAGAGTCAACGGTCGTGCGGCCGCATATCATGCCGCGGCTGAAGCATCAACCACTGATTGGTTCTTTGCTGTGTTTGCTAAACTCAGAGTTGATTCCAAGTTTGATTGGTCCTGGCAGCCTGATCGCATGCAAGCGGCCAAACATTATATCTTCCATGCGTTTAATCCTATCAATACTCTGACATATGGCCACCAAGCCATGATCGCATATAACAAACGATTGGTTTTGGCCAACCCTGGTCGTGGACTAGACTTTACACTAGATGATGAACACGAAGTGGTACCGATATTGTCAGGCACAGCGGAGTATGCTGATACCAAATGGTCAGCCTGGCGCACAGCCTTCCGCGAATGTATCAAACTGCGCGGTCAATCAGATATCGAAAGCCAGCACAGGCTTAAGAAATGGCTCACAGTGGCCATAGGCCAGCCCAACGGGCAATGGTCAATCTATGGTGCAGAGGATGCTGTTGAATACTATGAAAGTGTCAATGGCGATTTTGATGAGCTCAAGAAAAGCTACGAGTGGTCATGGTTGGCCAGTTATGCCCTTTTAAAGAGAAATCTAACACCAGATCAATAATAAATAAGAGCATGTATTATGTATATGCTTACTTAAGAGACGACGGAACTCCTTACTATATAGGTAAAGGACAAAATAATAGAGCTTGGCAAAAGCACAAGTATCATAGAGTTCCTAGTAACGATAAAATCCTAATCTTAGAATCTAATTTAACTAAAGAACTAGCTCTTCGGCTAGAAACAAAATACATTCAGCAATACGGCCGAAAAGACATTGGTACAGGTATCTTAAGAAATATGACAGATGGTGGCGACGGAATCATGGGTCACAAACATTCTACAGAAACTAAAAAGAAAATCTCTCAGGCAAGATTGGGCAAACCAACTAACCTTGGAAAAACTATGTCTGCTGAACAGAAACAAAAATTAAGAGATTGTAACTTAGGAAAAATAGTCAGTGCCGAAACAGGTCAAAAAATAAGCAAAGCAAAGAAAGGAAAACCTGGCAAGCCCAGATCCGAAGAGACTAAAGAAAAAATGCGAGCTTCTCAGTTAGCCAGATGGGCTAAACGCAATCGAGAACCTGATCAATAACATACTCAACTTCGAGATCTGTTAGCTCAGGATATAAAGGCAACGTCAGCACACGTCGAGCCAGCGCCGACGCACAGCTAAGGATGTCTGGTCCTTGATACTGGCGGAAGGTGCCCAGCTCGTGTAACGGCTGTGTATAATGTACTTTTGTTTCTATTTTGCGTATGGCAAGATTCTTTTGTAAGATATCTCTGTTGTTGACGTCGATCACAAACTTATGATAGGCATGATCGTGGCAGTTATCTTGATCTATCAAACAACGTATTTCTGTTTTGTTTAAGCGTTCGCGCCAGTAACCGGCTATCTTGGATCTACGAGTTTGCCAGGTATCGATGTATTTTGTTTTGACCAACATGTGAGCACAATCTAACTCACTCATACGACTATTGGTGCCTGTTTCGTTGTGTGTGCTTTTACCGTTGTCTCTCCAGGCCCGTACAAAATCAAACATGTCTCTATCGTTTGTGACCACTGCACCACCGTTGCCATAAGCGGGTAAGTTTTTCATAGGATCAAATGAAATGGCAGCCGCGTTTCCAATCCTTGCACAGTCAGCGGCCAACCAATGTTGTGCGGCATCTTCTATGATGATTTTGTTGTTATGTGACCAATGGCGCCATGTGCTGATATCACCCATGTGAGCTATGCTGGCACCATACAGTCCAACTAAAACTACAGCTTGGTAACTGATATCGGGTATTTTTTTAACATCAAATATACCGTGATGGTCAGTGTCAATGAAGTGTACTTCCCACCCGGCTCGTATAAACGCATTGGCCGTGGCCGCATAGGTTAGGCTAGGCATCAACACCCGAGGAGGAGCGGGCATACCAGGATCATCTATGCAATATTCAGCAATAGCTTCCAGCGCAGAAGTTCCTGAATGAACACAGATCGCATACTTGGTTTTGTTTTTTTTAGCCAACCAGTTTTCAAACTCGGCAGTGAAGTTACCGTTCATGAGTTGGCCACTGCGCAACACTTCATCAGTGGTGTCTAAGATCTCCTGCCGGAGGTTGTTATACTGTTTTTTTAGACCAGTAAACGGAATGGTTAAGCCACTCATAGTACCTTTGGAAGCCTTCTTCTACATCTACCTTGGGATCGTAGCCAAAATCTCTACGTGCGGCATCAATGTTCAGTGCGCCGCGGCTGGGAAAGTCTGCATCTTTGTCTTTGACTTCTATGGTTCCCTGGCCTACAATCTTTACAGCAAGATTGGCCGCATCCGACAATGTACGGCTGTGACTTTTGGTGATGTTGTAGGTTTTGTTTGATGTATTATGACTCAGTGCGGCCGCTACTATACCATCAGCGGCATCTTCTACATAAGTGAAGTCAAGTGTTTCGTTAGCACCGTTGACCTTGATCACACCGTTGCGCATAGCAGTCAACAGAAACTTTGAAACAACACGATCTTCAACATCGTATTCTCCGTATACAGCGGAAGGACGAATAATGACATGATCAAAAAGACCACGCCTACTATAATCTCGGACAAGCCATTCTCCTGCAAGTTTCATGATGCCGTATTGTCCTTGTGGACGGCAAACAGCATCTTCTGTGACATCATCGGTGAAGTCTCCATAGACCATACTGCTACTAATATATATGAATTTACACACATTATTGCGTTTGGAAGCTTCTAGTAGATTAAGAAGTCCTTCACTCATAGCACGTGAGCCAATCATAGGATTTACATTGACTACTTTTTGTCTAGGAAAGCTGGCCAGGTGTATTACAGTATCGGGTTTGTATTCTCTAAACATCCAATCTATACCATCCTGATCTGCGATGTCAATGCCATGAACCCTGGCATCGGGTATTTTTTTCCTGCGTTCAGACATTAGATAATCCAGCTCGTCCTGCGGAACTAGACCGTAGTTTGTTTTGATATCTGTTACAGCAACTTGGTGGCCTTGCGCCATTAACCGCTGAACTACATTGTGTCCAATCAGGCCTAGTCCGCCTGTTACTATGATTTTTCTTGATTCCATCTTAGATAATACTCCGTTGCTGATTTGTCTTCCACAGATCCATAAACTATACATCGAACTCCATAGGAGTCTGGATCTGGACGTATTATGTAGCAAGGATCTAGGCAGTGAGATTTTATCCATTGGCCTTTTTCTGTTGCCATAAACTCACCCAAAGGAAAGGCGGCGTAGAGTTCAGGATCGTCTACGTCGCCCATGGAGAATGAATGAAATACTATTTTTTGCACTACTATGATTATAGCAGATTTATGTTGATTGATCTACGAATTCGGCACTCATGGGAAATACGGTAGCTATGACTTCAGCACAGGCACGAGCCACTTCCATGTGTTCTTTTTGTGTTCCGTGTCCTGAGCGTAGTTCAATAAAGTGTATCCACGATCTCAGTGTACCATTCATGTAAAGTCGGCTTTCTATTAGACCTTCTGGTAACACAGCACGAGCTTGCTCTTTGGCTATGCCATTAGCGATAGCCCACTCGTATTCTCGTTGGGCCGCATAGATGACTCGTTGTTGAGCTCTATACCATTCATTTTGTAACAGTTGATCATCCACGGCAATGCTGTTCTGACGGTTCTTGGTGTCTTGCAGTCGGGCTTCTCTTGTGACAAAGTTAAGGTCTTTAGTAGGGTCTGCGTATCGTTGAGAAAATTCTTGAAAGCTAAAAGATCTATGTCGCAAGATCTGTCGGGCGATATCTCTGGTTGTGGTGATTTCGCAACAGGCTGAGACCATTTCGAGCGGGCTCCAGTGTTGGTGTCGGATGAGGTATCGGATGAGTTTTTCTGATGATTCAGTGTTGAGTTGGTTTGATGGATTGGAGACACGGGCGCAATACGCAATGAGTTCCTGCGCATCTGCGATGCCCATGTCTCTAAACTCACCAGTGGGCTGGGAGTAAGAGACAAGTTTAACATTCATAGTTTACTTAAGATTTTATCTGTGTAAGGTTGTATGTGCTGTGCTACAGTTTTGACGTCGATGACAAAATCTACGTTGATGATATCACGACCACGTTCTGCCATGGCTCGTGCTACCACTCCTTCGATGTCTTCGACATCAAGACCGTTGCGTCTCAGCGTTTCTAAGTTGATGGTCTTTTGACGGCCACCACGTAATTTTAACGTAACTTTCTTGACACAGTCAATGGGAATATGTTCTTTGTCAACCGAACTTACAACATCTTCCCATTTTTCGATTTCATCAACCTTGAGTTGCATCCGCCACCTTCGCTTTCGCTGGACGACCGCGCTTGGGCGCAGTGGTGGTTTCTGCTGGAGCTCCTTCAAGAGCCGCGGCTTCTTTGGCTAATCTGGCACTCTCGGCCAATAAGCCTTTGGCTTCGGCTTCCATCTTAGCGGCTTGCTGACGGAAGTTAGCAGCCAAAGCACTGTCATCCAATGCTTGATTGCTACCCATAAGATTATTACGTGCGGCTGGAGGTGGACGTAGCTCGCGACCAAAATCATCTCTACGAATGGCTTTGCCTGTATAGCCAGAGTTAGCATCCAGTTCAGCCAACTTACTGATAGCTTGCTCACCTGTTTTCATCTCTCTCAAGATATTGTTGAGCTCGCTGAGTTTGACTGTGGCAGTGGGTGTAGGAGTTACTACAACCTGTTCGGTCTGTACTTTCTTGATCATGCCTTCGGCGTGTAATGCTGTGAGCATGGGACGACCATCAGGGAACAGTTTGCTGTGTACAGCATCGGCCAACTGTTCAGCTTGTTGTGCTTCGGGTGTTTCGATGGCCTTGATAAGAGCATCGTGCATATGGCTGGGCATCACATCTGGATACACTACCAAGCACATGTGGTCTTCACCGGGTACTTCTCTAAATAATATAGCAACCTTACGGTCACCATGTTTGCCTACGTGTTTGATGAACATTGTCATTCTCCTTGAGGTTGTTCGGGTTGCTGTGGTTGTGAGTCGGGCTGTTCAGAGGCTGGTTGCATCTGCGCCAACCAAGCTGACAATCGATCATAACATTGACCAATCTGGCTCATTTCTTCAGCACGGAAAGCACCACGTTCACAGGCTACCTGTACTATGTTTTGTAACATAATAAGGTCTGATACTGATAGGTTTACGTTTTGATTTTCCATACATCTATTTAATGGCAAAAAAGAAATAGACGTAGTTTATGCCAAGAAAAAACCGCCTTTGCGGCGGTTGTAGAAAAGGTTTTAGATCAGTTTTACCTTTTTGATCTTTATTTCACGGGTTTTTGTGGTTTTCTGCTACCAAGGCCTTCATCAGCGTGAATTTTTCGTGTAGATCCTTCAACCCGGGGTGTTTAGCCATCAGCAGTTCCAGCTCTTCGTCTTCTTTCATTTTCCGATATGCCCACTCTAATGTAGCCTGTGCTTCAGGACTAAGTCCAACATCTGCTGATCCGCTGAGACTTAACCAAGCATTACCATCATAGACTTCGAGATTCTGCGAACTGCTATTGTAGCGCACCATCCCGGCACTCATGGATCCTGGGCTAATGTACGGACTTTGCGATGGACTGTACACTGACATCCATCGCGGGCTTTGAGTTGAAATACCTTTGATCATCCTGTTTGCCGCATTGATTCTAAAGTAATGAACTTGCCTAGTTCTTTTTCAAACTCTTGATCGTCAGTGATGATGTAATGCCGCTCATTGTTACGATCTGTTTTGCGATCATAGCTTCGGAAACTTACGATGAATCCACCGATGACTTTTTTGACATTGATACGCAGGCCGTCTTCCCAACCCACTGAGTCTTCTGCCACTGCTACCAGTCCCATGCTTGCACCTCTCATTTTACTAACAGGAATGCTACCGTCATCCTCAAGATAGTGATTGTACTTTTCTTTGTTGTCCCACATATCGCGAAGTTTGCGGTACAAGTATCGATCAAACCATTTCATTTACTGCCTCCAGCGTGTTTCACGAATCTCACGAATAAGTTTGGGAATAAAGTCTATGATGGGTTGACCAATAAACCAACCCAACCAAAACCCTGCCGCAAGGTATAAGAAGTTCACAAAGGTCATTTATTTGTCCTCCTCGTACAGGGCGAACGTACCAAAGGGTGGGTTGGGATTCTTGTCACCATGGATGATCCATACAGTATCACAGTAGTTGGGGTCACCCCAGCTACCACATGGATAACCATCAGTGAATACTACCAGACGCTTGGGTTCGATTTGTTCGTCTTTCAAGTGCTTGAAGATGCAATCAAAATCAGTACCACCGCCACCGGCTAACTCGTAGTCTTCGATTGAATCAAGATTTTCTGAGTTGTATTGTTGCAGGTTGTACACTTCGGTATCAAAACAAGCGACATGGATCTTGTAAGATTCAAACGATTCCATGATACCTTTGACTTCGCTAAGGAAATCTTTGCCTTGAGCTTCTCCAATGGAGCCTGACATGTCGATGTACACAGCGATGTCAATGGCGTCAGTACGATTCATACCAGGCATCACAGCATCCATGTCCCAGCCACGACGGCTAGTTTTCATCCAAGTGTAGTCACTCTTGATGGTTGACTCTAACTGCATACGGAGCAGTTCACGCCAGTTCATCTTAGGATCGGTGAGATCACTGATCAGACGTTTGACGCCCAACGGAATCGATCCTGCATCTGACGCTTGTGCGGCCGCCAACATGGCTTCCTTGATTTCATCGCGGATCTTTTGACGCTCTTCTGCTGACAGCTTGGGACGTCCTTTGCCGGGCTTGTCGCCATCCTGGCTATCTGACCCATCTCCGTCACCTTCGCCATCCAAATGCTCGTCTAGTAACTTGTCGATAAGATCGCTGAGACTGATTTTTTCTGCATTCTCATACAAAATATCATAGATCTCTTCAGAGCTCTTGCCTTCAAACTTTGAATCATACAAGCAAGGCACCGAAGTAATAAACTCGCCTACACGATGTTTCTTCAAATCTGCATTGACGCAGAAGTCATTGGCGATATTGAATAACTGCGGGTCGCGATCTCCACGACGACCGAAGTGATCATATACACAATGCAAGACTTCATGCCCAAACAAGAACTCAATCTCTTTGGGTTTGAGCAGTTCAATGAAGCGACTATTGTAGTAGAAATGACGTCCGTCTGTGGCGGCAGTGGCACACCACTCGTCGGCATTGACCAGCTTCAGGCGAGTAGCAAGATTGCCAAAAAATGAAGCACGGAGTAACAGTCCCACACGGGCAGTGACCAGTTTCTCACGCACAATCTTGTCTAACTTTGGATCCATGGGTCCAATCAGATTGGCGAACTTTTTAGCGTCGTCTTTGTTTTGCGTGGAAGTTGCGGTTTTTGTAGACATAAGTGCTCCTTAACTATATCTTATATTATACAGGAAAATGGATTATTGGTCAACCGGATATTTCAGCTGGAAAAGCGTGAGTTCTTGCGGGCTTTTCACGTAGATACGCAGGTCTTCATAACCATTGGTCCAACTCCAATACGGGTTCACACACTCGGGCATCTTTGGCGGTGGGTTCGGCCCAATGTATTTGAAAATGTTTGCGGTGTATTCTTTGATGTCGGCCCATTGGCGGATCTCGGCACTCCAGCCATAGATGTCAAAGAAATACTTTTGAGCTTCAGCAAACTGCATGGGTCCTTGGCTGTTACTCATGCGGCCAGAAAAAATCACAGCATACTCAAAGTATTTTCTGTAACTCCAGCGACCATCGAGTTTGACTATCTTGTATTTCATCGTTGATATTTAAGGCCGAATATGACTGCATCATGCGGATCACGGAAATGGAAATCTAACTGCCAAACATTGTTTTCTGCTTGACCTATGTCAGGGCTACGATACCGCCATCTAGATCCGGGACGACCAAAGTCTTGCACTACTTTTCGCAACATGTCTTGGACATCGCTGTGACTGTAGGGTGCGAAAACCACCCTTACGGGTGGTTGATCAAAAAGATGGGTTGGATCCGACATAGCCCTATGTCTCGTTACCGATAGTGGACCCAACCCTTGACCTATCAGGCATTCTGGCTTGCGCTCAGGATGTACTTGCCATACCGCTGATGGAACTCGTCAAAGTTCTTGAGCTTGGTAGGCTGGAACGGAAGATTGTATGTGGTCAGTGCAATACGGGCACCCATGACCACGAGCTCAGTTTCAAAGTTCGCCATCATGTAGGCAAAGAAGTTGTCAGACATAGCATGGAACTCTTTGTCTGGAATCTTGCGCTCGATGGCACCTTTGAGCTCATAGCACATAGAGATCACCAAAGAGTACATGGCACTGACTTCTTTGATCTGCAGATCCTTGACCTTGCCCGACAAGATGTCTTCGGGCTTGGGCATTTTGCCTGCAATCTTGCGATGCGCCATAAACTTCACAGCAAGGCCTTCACCCACAGCACCTGCAATCAGATCGGTGTAAGTGGTCTCATCTACGTCTTCGTCTGCCAACAGCTCGCTGACGAAAGTCCAAGAACGTGGAGTAGCGAACGAACGACTTGCACTCTTGGCATCAAAGTCGTAGAGGTCCTGCTTGGCAAAACTCAAGTAACCCACAACGTCTTTGTGGATACCATTGCTCACGGCCCACTCTTGCCATACAGGGAAGTCAACTCGCATCTCCAAGTGGACAAAACGGTTTGCCAACGGAGTAGGCATACGATAGGTAACACCTTTGTCTGATTCACGGTTACCAGCGGCAACCAGCACCACATTGTCGGGCAGTATATACTTGCCAACACGACGGTTCAACACGAGCTGATAGGCCGCGGCCTGTACAGCCGGAGGCGCCGAGTTCATCTCGTCCATAAACAATACCACAACAGGATACTGACCAGCAGTTTCTGTATCAGGCAAGTCGATAGGAGGAGCCCAGTCCATGACGTTTTTGTCTCTGTTGTAGAACGGAATACCACGGATGTCGGTAGGGTCCATTTGGCCCAAACGGAGGTCGATCATGAGACCACCGAGTTCACGAGTGATATCTGCTACCACTTCACTTTTGCCGATACCGGGAGGACCCCAGAGGAACAGCGGACGCTTTTTAGCGAAACACTTTTTGATGGCTTTGCGGGCACCAACCGCGGTTACGGTGCGATGTTCAAATGACATAGGGCTTGGTCCTTTTTGTTGATGATTCTACTATTGTATGCGAAGTTGATTTCTGCGTCAACCTTAAGAAAACTCATAAAACTTCACTGTGGGATCTAGACGACGGAGTTCTGTGGCCGCGGCAGTGAGCTGGCGGTAACGAGCTTGAACTTGACTGCGAGGCAGTTCGCCATCGCAAGTGAGATTTTCTGGAGAAAGATCACCGTCGATCATGTCGGCGATGCGTTGATTGTCTCGACCAATGACCAAAGGCTTGCCACCAAAGATAGCATTCCACTGATTCTTTTGATCTACATAGGCTTTGAGTGATTTCACAGTAGGGCTCCTGTTTTGTTTAACTTAGCCTATAGTATAGCATGACGGCTGTTTCTGGTCAACCTTTGTTGTGTTGTAAAAAAGCCACAAAAAAACCCTTGTATTTCAAGGGTTTTTAGGAGCAAAGTTCAGCGGGCGTATTGCTAGTTCGCTGACAAAGTGCAAATGTCGTTGATCAAAACAGTTGTAGATCAATCTAGCCGCGTCCTCACATCGTACCGGTTCTCGATTCTTTCTGTGTCGACTCCAATAGCCCGCAGGCTGTGTATCGAGCATGCCAATGTCAACCAACATGAGCTGTGGCCATGTGACCATTTGATACAGATAGTGCGTGGCTTCAGTTAGGCTGAGTTTGTGTGTGCGATAGTTGATAGCACGTTGTCCTTCACGCCAATCAAACGGCGTTATACCTTCAGCCATGTGATTGGTCCAGCGCCGTGTTTGTTCACTACCTATGTTGATGATAAAACGATTTTCTTTGTGTTCCCAACGGTCAACGAGCGCATACAACAGATCTACTTGTCCATACCCATCGTAGGCATTGTTGATAAACAGTTCACAGTCTTGGACAGCATCAACAATACGCTGTGGTTGTTTGATGTCATATCCGTTGCTACGATTAAACTCTAACACTTCGTGGCCGTGGTGTTCAAACACTTGTTTGAGATGTTGTCCTAGTCCTTGACTGGTTCCGGTGATGCCTAGTTTCATTTGACTGTGAGATTTATGCGATCGTAATCAACTTGCAGACTGAGTCTTGTGCCAGTCATATTTTCTACACTGTGATACACCCATCCATTGAGTACATACCATTGGTTGGGTTGAAGTACCACAGACTCTATGTGTTCCAATCCGGGATAGTCCTGAGATGTACCGGGCCATTCTGGACTGAGAAACTCAACAGGATTGTTGGGCCTTCGCCAAAAACTAGTAGTAACATCTTGGCCACCTGTGTCCAAACTTAGATAGAATATATAGTGCCTGTTAAAATCAATATGCGGGCCGTGCAAAGGACCTTGTCCTGAGCTTACTGCCAGACTTGCGGCAAGATAGTCCTTGGGAAAATGATCATCTATCCACTGTAAAATTTCTTGCGGTAAAACGTATCTGTATTGAACTCTAGTTTGATACTCTTGATTCTGCCATGTTAGTTTTCTTTCCAAGTAGCCAGTTTCGTGTTTTTTAAATCTTTCTCGTTGAGCTGGATCCCATGCAAGTTTTTGATCTTGGTGATATGATACCAGCTGATCTACAAGGGCCTGTGGCGGTAACGGCAGTGACAATGATAAGTGTGTAAACATGTTATTCAACAAAATATTTTATTTCAAGACGAGCTATGTTCTGTTCTAGACCGCCACGATGTTGGGTCCAACTGTCAGGGAGTTGAGAGTATGTTGAAATGTATGCTTTGTACCAATCCTTGGCTTCTGCTGGCATTTCTTCAGCTAACCATTGATGCCATGGATGTACCGCGCGACCTTTTTGTTTCCATTGTGTGTACCCAGATTTGTGACTGGGATAAACCATTTTATGAAAATCCTCGTACGTCATCATATAATCAACACCGTCCTTGATTGTAAACACCGGCGAGTATCTTGGATCAGTGGCTTCAAATCCCCAGGGACTAATCACATTTTTTGGAGTTTCTTTGTATCGCCAAAACTTATTTGGTTCGCTGTCTATGTCACGAACTGCATTCAAGCAAAGATGAGCTTGTTTGATCATGAGCTCAGGCAAGTCAGGTTGTAGGAAAAAGTTTTCGTAGTTTTCTTTGGGATCATTGACCCATTGTGTATGCGGACTAGGTTGTGAAGCGTAGTGATCCATGACGGTGTAATAGTGTTTACCTGTTTCTTTATCTAAGGTTAAGTTAGGTTTGGCCTCGGCTATGACAAAACACATAGTTCTACCACTGTCTTGGATATCTCGCCAGTGCTGGAATCTACGATGGAATCCCACGGTAGGACTGTGATAAAATCCAGTCATAGCTAGATTGTGTATGTTATTGAAAGCTCGCCAGGCATATTCTCTCACATAAGGATCTTTGAGATTTTGCCGTTCCCAGTCACTGTTGTCATGCAAAGTAAAACGTGTGTTGGGACACTTTTTAAGTTTTTCCAAAGCATGCGGAATGGCTAAATGAAATGTTTCTGCGGTCATAAAGGCATGCATGTTGCCCTTATGCCCATCCAGTGTGTGCAGATGGAATACCTCGTCTACATGTATGTCATTGTCGATGAAACTGTCAAGCACACAGGTGCTGTCACATCCTCCGCTAAACATTACAACAACATAGTCATAGCGATCTCGGATCTGTTGGGCACGTTGGCGATACAACTCTTGGATAGATTCTGTGGGTTCTGTTTTCCAGTCCAAGGATTCAAACAGCTGATTGTTGAAATCCCATTCGACTTCGTGGCCGGTGGCTATGCTGTGATGCACAGCATCTAGTTTGCTATAGAAACATTCATCACCCACACGGAAGAATCCAAAGTGATTGAACTTTCCGTCGGGAATGAATTTGGGGTATTGCATCATTTGGCTAGATATCGGTTGATGTGATTAGTGATGGTTTTCCATTGTTGTTCTTCAGTTTGCCCGGCAGCTATTCCATCACGATAGGCATTGTTTTTATAAATGTCAATCAAGATAGGATGAGTTTTGATCAGTTCCACAGTATCCCGTGCAATGGTCTGACGGTCAGTGTTAAATGCTAGATACACATACATCTGTCCACTGCCAATCCAAGGATTCTTAGGATCAAACTCAGCTATACTCTTCCATCCGTTCTTTTCTGCTATATTCTTTGGCGCGGTGCTTAAGAAGCACTGACCACCAGCACTGGTGATACTGCTGGCATTGGTGTTGACAGTGAAATCCACATCGCCACTGACCAAGGCCTGTGTGAGTTTGGGCTGTCCTTGGAATCTCAAGACCTTGGTGTCCTTGAGATTCATTGATCTAACTAGACTTTCAGCAACAATGACATTGGTGCTGGCAAAGAATGTCACACCAACTCGATTACCACCAGCTAGGAACTTTGGCAAGGCCTTGTCCGGAGGCAACATGCTACACACTAGATAGTGATTAGATATGCTGATCGCTGACACAGACCGTTGCGTGATCTCCATGCCGCAGGCATCGGCAGCACCAGGTGCTATGCGATTGTAAGCATCTTCTTCTACTTGGAACGCCATCACAGCCGGTTTGCCAGGATTGCCATCTAACCAGGTCTTGGCAGCTCTACAGTTGGGAGCTCGTACAGCTTCTACCCGCCAGTTGTTTTTTTCAAGATGTTCTTGCATGGCTTTGTTCTGACTGTCTATCAGTCCTCCAGGAGGACTGGAATATATCACAGAGATCTGACGTGGGTTGGCCTGTGCTCCCGCGATCAAAAACATTGATAACATTAACGCATAAATCTTAAGCATTTTTACCCTTTAAAATATATCTGCCACAGATTGAAAACTGCTTGATCAATGTTGCCCTGTAGCAGGAAAACAAACAACACTGGTAATAGATCTATTTTATATCGCAAGCAGATCAAACCACATAGTATCATTATAACAAATACAACAAGATACAGCAATAGCATTTGATTATAATAGCCTTGCCATATCACTCCAAACAAGACAACAATAATTATAGAGATCCAGGTCATCCGGAGATTTATTTTGCGCACCCAGCGAGCCATATGCATGGCCATGGGCCAGCAAAAAATCAAACCAATCACATTGGCCATTGCAAATGCACCCAGTAACCACGGATAGTTGGCATATAAAAACGTACCTCTACTGAAATCTGCACCATTGGTAACCATGACATTGTACAGTATGGTTTCAGATATAGTGATCGGTATGCCAAAAATCATCAAAGGTATCATGGTACTGAAAGCACCACTGGTGTTGCCTGTTTCTGCGGCCACAATGGTGTGCATGTCACCAGGACGATACAATGAATGTTTGATACGTTGCCACTTTTCATAGGCATAACACCCAGTGGCGCTGAGTATGTAACTCAATCCTGGTATTAGACCCAGGAACCATCCCAGGATACTGCTACGCAACATCACAGGAACATAAGGACGCACATCCATGCTGGTCTGCTGTGCTGGCACAGAAGCACGATCTAACCGTATTGATTTTTTTAGTTCTACCAACAACAACGGAACAACATAGATACCCATCAACACTGATATCAGTGGAACACCTTCTTGCAGTTGGGCTATACCAAAGGTCAGTACATCTTGACCGGTAGTGTAATCAAATCCTATTTTGCCTATCACATAGCCTAAAGTCATGGCAATCATGGTTTTCCACCAGTTGCATTGGCTAGTGATGGCCACACCCAACAACGCCAGTGCCAGCAACACCAGTTGAACATTGTTTTTGAATATCCAAGTGCTTTGCATGATCACGCCCAGCAAGGCCAAACCTAGCCCCACAGCGATCATGCTGGCGACAAGTCTTCCAATGGCAGTGAGTCTGATACTTTGTTGGCCCAGCCCTTGGGCCATGAGTCGTGGACCTTCGTAGCTGGCTGGAACAGCACTGGTTTCCCCGGGCACACCAAAGTATGTGGCTGGCACGGAATCGAGATACTGACTGGCAGTGATCAAGCCAATGTAGAACACAGCCAACTGTACAGGATCCATGGACAGCAAAGCCAAGTAAGCAATGGCCAGCAGTTGTGCTGGACCGATTCCGGGCACCAAGCCAACTACCACTCCGGCCAGGCTGCCTAATAGTGCAAAAGATAATATGTCAATCATAGGTCAAAAAAAACACACAGGTGGTTGCCTGTGTGTTTTTGGTTATCAAGTTCTGAGATTAGAACGAATGACGCATGGATACAGCATAGGCTGTTTGGTCTTGACCTTGAGCGCCTAGTTTGTTAGCTGACTGCCCCAGGCTGTCATAGTTGGCACCGCCACCGTTGCCCCAGGCTGAAATACCTGTGGTTCCGTCAACTGTGCTCTTAGACACACCAAAGAACAACGAAGTACGCTTGCTGAGATCATAGTTCAACGAAGCAGAAGTCATCTTCATACCATTGGTAGAAGTAACTTTGTCGTCCAACATATAGTAGCCAGCATTGGCATACCACTTACCGTTGATCTGATAGCGAGCACCGATTGACTTCAAGTCAAACTTGGTATTGGCCGCTGTGCTACTAGGATTTTCCATCTGGAACAGGTTAGCTGTCAATGTCAAATCTTTGGTAGCGCGGTAGCCAGCACCATACCACTTAGTGCGAGCAGTTTCAACACCAGTAGAGTTGTTGGCTGAGTAGTAACCTAGTGCACCAAACACTGAACCATTGTTGTCGTAGCGCAACACATACTGATCAGCTTTGCCAAAATCAATGTCACCGGCTGTGTTACCAAATACTCGAGCGTATGTGGCATTGACACCGTTCCATTTTGGAGTGTCATAGCGGATGGCATTGTTGAACCATGAAGTACCTGTGAGTGAAGCAATACCAGTCTTGGCTGTGGAAGTACCACCAAAGCTAGAACCGTCATTGATGATGTTGGTCACTGAGCCAAAGTTTGAGTTGTTGCGACCATCAAACTGTTGATAGGTGCCCCAAGCCGCATTGGCTTGACGACCTAGAGTGATCTTACCGTAAGTTCCATGTTCCAGGAAGATGTTGGCGCCACGGCTGAACACAGCATTGGCAGCACCTGATCCAGCTGAAAGACCTTGCGATCCGTTGCCAAGATCGACTTGATTTTCTAGCACAGCACCTGCTTTGAGTCCACCACCTAGATCTTCTGTGGCCCGGAAGCCCAATCTGCTGGTTTGGTCAACACCGCTGTTGAAAGCGGTAATACGGCTGTTGGCTGAACCAACATTGGTTGCAGACACAACACCTGCGTCCATGATACCATAGATCTGCACTCCTGAAGAGAGATTAGATTGTGCTAGGGCAGTGCCTGCGGCGGCCGCCAACAATGCTACTGCGATAACAGATTTTTTAAACATTTATTTTTCCTTTCGAAAGTTGTTACTGTGTAACTGAGTTATTGTAACAGGATTACTTAGCAAGAGTCAACACAGCAGGCTGTTTTTTTAGCCAAAAGTAAACAAAACGCTTTCTCTGCTGAGTCCTGCCGCCACACGCCGTGTTCCGTGTGCTTTTTTGACAGTGTTGTCGTTGATATAACCTGCGTTGGGTGCATACGCAGTTTCAACTGTATTTAATCCTTTTACATCTACGATGGAATCCACACCGTGCTGGGCGAATAATGTAGGGTTTTTATCACCCACATACCATTGTGTTCCCATGTTGGGCTGTGCTGTGTCGCCACAGTAAACTTGTAGTAGGACTTGATAGTTGTCTGAGTCAAAATGCCAGGAGAGTTGATGTCCTGGAAGGTCTATGAATATTTCTTGATTGAGTGGGCGTAGTTGGTGCCCGGTGAGTTCGCTGACAGCGAGGTTGATGTCCTGTGCCACTTCGGCTAGATAGTGGTAGTCTGGATTGTTGGGCAGGCTCATGAGCCTGTTGGGGACGAGACATTGCCAACCTGTGGCAGTCTCACGATAACATCGACGTATTTCCCGATAGGTTGTGCTGTCAAAAACTTGAGGCAGATACCAAAGACCCGGTCCTAGTATCTGTGCTTGATCTGTGTGTAGCATGCCATTATTTAATACGGCCTGCTAGTCTTTCTACTATAAAAGATTCTTTGGTAAGATATTCGTATTCATCCACTGGATCTCCAGGACCTGTGATAAAAATATTGCCTCGGTAACACCATTCCAGCCATATCTTACGATCAGTTATTTTGCAACGCCGTGGCCATATGGCAAATACGAGATCCCAACGGATCACTCGATTGTAGAGAGCCCAGCGATCGTCCCAGCCGGGTATGGGCATGTTATTTTCTATCGCCACGAGGTTGGCGCACTTGTTGTTGGCCTGACAGTTCTGCTTGTACAGTGCCACGTTTGATTTCACCGCGACGGTGTGGGTCAATAATGGTAGCCAAAAATCTCTTGCTTTGTTTGCTCATTTTAAAGTTTGGGCCTGGTCTCATGGTTTTCCTTTGTGTTGGTTGGTGCCCCTTGACAGAATCGAACTGCCAACTGATGATTACAAATCAACTGTTATACCATTTAACTAAAAGGGCGAATAGTTATTATACACTACACCGATTTGGATCGCAACGATCAAGATTGCCGGTTACCCAGTCCGGCGCAGACTTATGGTATCTGCGGCTCTTGTTACCTCGCGGCAATCGTCACCCCGGCACTGCGCTATAGACACTTATTGGCGTTGGTCCAGTGAGCTGGGTAGCCGGCGACCCTAGCTGGGAATCATGTGTGGTATATATGGCACTGCACGTGGCCCGTGGCGTTCTTGTAGCAATCTACGAGCCTGTTCGGCTGTGTCAGCACCCACACGATCTTTGAACTCTTTACCATCTGGTGTACGGATGGTCGCTTCCCAAAGTTTGATTCTTGGATATGTCATCAGTCTGCTCCTTGCGGACCGTTGCCATTGGTGAAACCTATGGTACCACCTTCTTCCTTGATACGAGCGATCACATCTTCAAACAAGATTGGTGCAAAGTCAGTTTGCTCTACACAAACGCAATGATAGCGTGGATCGATCATGTCAGGTCTGTAGGCTGGTGGCATGGATTTCATCACACGATTGGCATGTAAGTGTCCATGGATATTTACACCAAAACGACCAAGGCTTTCAGGGTGGATAGGAATGTGACTCAAGATCATTCCGTTCATGACATGGTAGGCACGAAGTTCTCGGAAGTGTTCACGATAGTCTTCGTCTTTGAAGATATCGTGGTTACCGCGGATCAAGACCTTGTCACCGTTGAGCCTGCGCATGATACCCAGGGCCTTGCGGTTGATCACAACGTCACCCAAATGGTAAACCTTGTCTGTGGGTTTCACACGTTCGTTCCAACGACGGACCATTTCTTCGTCCATCTCGTCAGCGTTGTCCCATGGCCGTAACTTCGTGACCCCATCATTGCGAACGAAGCGGCACACACCAGCGTGGCCAAAGTGCGTGTCACTGACTAAAAATACGCTAGGCATAGTGCCCTCCTTTCTGATTTAACATTATATTATACCAGAAAAGGAGTTAGATGTCAACCGTTTTAACGGCCGCGTCCAGTGACTTTCTTGACTGGTTTTCCTGTGATCACCGGTGGTGATCGCTTGGGTTTGGACTTGCTGTCCTCTTTGGTATCTGACTTGGTGTCAGGATGTGCCGCGGCATGTTTTTTCTCTAGCGCGGCTTTTAGAGTGTCTGTGAACTTGCTCATGCTATTATGTATTCGTAGTTCACGGTATCTGTATTTTCTTTCAGTACCTGAGCACCATTTTTGATGTGGAATCTACGAGCCATTTCGGTCTTTGGACTCAGCGTGACAAAACGTTTCACAGTGGGAAACTGCCGACGTATTTCATCAACTGTGGCAAACAGCAGTTCGCCTGCGGCACCAGGAACATAGCTCCAGATAGTGTAGAATATGGCAGTGTCAGGTTCGCTGGGATCACGTGCAAGGTCTTCCACAGTGGCAGGAACAAAATCGTGCAGGCTCACACAGACCATGGCACGTGGTTTTTCTTCTATCAGGGCCGAAACAAATCGTTGTCCGCTTACACGGAACTCACGAGGGATCTCAGGACGCACAGGGTCGTCTTTGAGATAATCTAACAGTGGATCGGTAAGTTCACGTATGAATGACAACATAATATGTGTATATATCTCTTTTGGTAAAAAACTAAGATTTTGTACGTTTGCGGTCAATGTCTTGGCTCTTTAAAAGATAGTCTCTGCCAATGTGACCTTGTTCTATTTCTCGTATGGCTTTGACAGTATAACTATCATCGGTGTTAATGTGAGGAGCATAGTTATGCTTGAGTTCACGTGCTCGACGACTGGCGATCAACACCAAGTCATAACGATTACCTACTTGTTCTACTGCTTTTTCTGAAGTGATCCTTGCCATGCTATTCTCCTTATAAAAATGCTCTGCGACCCTCGGCGGTCAATACACAACGACATCCTGGTTGGTTTCACATATTCCCATCCACCCATCGGCTTCCGGTCCCTCAGCAGGATAATCTAAGGTCGTTAATGTTCCCGCTACACGCAGGGTCCGTTCACGCATTGCCAGCGGCCTTTCGGTTCAAAGACTACCACCCGTGGGTGCTACACCACTTCGATCGTCTGGGTCGGACTAGCTGTTGCTACACAGCACGTTCTGGAGCAGGATATCAGAATCGAACTGATGACGTGAGCTTGGAAGGCTCTCGTTTTACCACTAAACTAATCCTGCACGTTGGTTGCGGAGGAGGGAATCGAACCCCCAACACCAGCTTATGAGACTGGTAAGATACCGTTTCTATACTCCGCGTCAGTATATGTTCCGCTTACGATTATGCGGAGTCTGTGTTGATGCTCGTATTCGTCCGGTGATGAAGAGGGTCAGCTGTTCAGGCCGATCATACAGAGCACAGGGACTAGCCCAGACCGATTAGGGTTGCCAGTGACTAGAAAACTACCGTATACTCGGATCGATCTAGTGTGGCTAAACATAGCAGTGAGTGGCCCCAGGATTTTACTAATACTACCTGGGAATATAATAATGCATCACTGTCTGTCTATGTCGAAATGATAAATGGTATCATCACGTGTTTAAGGATCTGACA
>Ga0214921_10000517_pt1 | contig 72113 bp, 112 predicted proteins | sample LL1505_MetaG_FD_177992 | JGI IMG/M metagenome (GOLD analysis project Ga0214921, IMG submission 177992) | Freshwater microbial communities from Lake Lanier, Atlanta, Georgia, United States - LL-1505 | ecosystem: Environmental > Aquatic > Freshwater > Lake | place: USA: Georgia | collected... | reverse complement strand
GGGTCGTGTTGAAGCTGCGCAAGCATTAAATCCAATGTTGAATCAAAATCTTGATCAACAACGTAATCGTCAGATGCAGTTGAATCAACAGACTGCACAACTTACTGGTGGTCTTAATCAGCAAAGATATATGGCTGAACTTGCAGGAGGAGCACAGTCAGAAACTGGCGCACTTACGCGACAAATAATGACGACTACTAATCCTTACGCTAATTCCGCGTTCCAGTATCGTTAAAGAAAATGTCTTTTTCAGGCTTTAACCTTGGCTCTTCCAACACACCTAGATATGGGTCAGGTGTGAATTTTGATGGGATAGATACAGGAGCAACTTTTTACGGAAAACAACCCATAGATAAAGCTGGAAAATATGCGTTTATAAATAGTGATTTCTATAAAAATGCTGACCCTGAAACACGAAAATTAATAGCTCAAAACGAATTAGAAAACAAGAGCCAAAGTAATGTTACTGAATTATTAAATTTTATTCGTGAAACAAGAAGTCCAGAAGCACGGAAACAAGCTCTTGAAGATACATTAGAATTTCAAAATAGACAACAAGCTGCAGCGGCACCTTACAACATGTTATATAAAGGACTAGATACTTTATCTAAACTTCCCGAACAGATATCTGCAAATGCTGCTAATCGAGCAATGTTAACTGTCCTTGGAGCTAAGTCAGTAACAGATGCAGGAAATGCGGCTATGGCAAATTCTCCTTTTGGTAAAGGTAGTTTTGTTTCGCAGGTTCCTCTTTCTCAACAAAGGTATTTTAGTTAGAATAGATATGTGCAATATAATTAAATGGCAAGGAGGATAATATGTTACTAGCACCTTTAGCTGCTCCTTTAATTACAGGTCTTTTTAGCGGTGGCGCCAGTATGTTCGGCGCTAACAAAGCCGAAGAGGCTGCTCGTAGATCTGATAATACTGCACGTCAAATCGCACAAGGACAGTTTGCTGCACATAATGCAGGTCTATTAGAAGCAAGGGAAGCTGAAAAAGGTAGGCTTGGCTTTGGAATGTGGGATAAGGTCTTTAGCGCTGGTACAGGAGCTGACCTTGATTTTGGAAGACAACAAAAAGCTTCTTTGTTTCAACGTAATATATTAGATCCTCTTTCTGCTGCTAATGAACGAGATGATTTAAGAGCAAGAATGGGAATAGAGGGCTCATCTGCCGCACGTGGATTACGTCAAGAAGCTAATCGTGAGGCTCTTAAAAGAACTCTTGCAGAGAAACAAGGACAAATGATAGGTATGTTTGGTAGAATGGCACCAATAGATACTTCCACACTTTTTACATAAGGAGATAAATCATGGGAGGAGGAGGAGGAAAAAGCGCACCGGCACCTGTATACATGCCGCCACCGCCTGATAATACGTTTAGAGATTTCTTAAACTATAGTCAACAACAAGAAGCACGGGCACAAGCGCGAGCTGATCAAGAAAGAGCAGACGCTAAGGCTAAGGAAGATGCACGTAAAGCATCAGGTACTGCAGGCTTTGGTGGTTTACGTTCAGGTATAGAATCACAGTTGCGACAAGGTTTAATTACGTATGATGATGCTTCTAGGCAACTACGTGATTATGCTGGTAAATACGAAATAAATCCAGAAGAAGATGTTAATAAGTTAACAGATGTTTATACTAAGGAATTATTACCCGGACGTCGCTCTACAGGCATCTCTGCGGCCTATCAAGAACTCTTAGGACGTGAAGCTACGGAGCCAGAGAAGACGGCTGCCTTACAACGTTTTAATCAAGGTTATTACAGCAGTGTTCAAGACTTAAAGGAGTCCCTTGCCAAAGGCTCGGAATATCAAGATAAGTTCCAAACAAGCTATCTTGGTAACTATTACGATACGATGTATGGTAAAGAAGAGAGGGATGCAGCAGGTAAGAGAATAGGTACAAGAAGCTTTAAGTTTGATAAGTCACTTCTTCCTACTTACGCTGAAGGAACCTTAGGTAAAGCTGGTGTTGCAATTCCAAACTTCAAGGATATCTTCACTGGTACACCTGCTGAACTTGAAGAGCAAACACAAAATATCAGAGACACACGTAAGTATCTGTACAGTGCTGGTCTAACTAATCTCCAAGGGGATATTGATAAAGAAACACAGAAGTTAAAAAATCAAGGTGCTAAGGATATAGCTAAGATTGAGCAGGGAACAGATCTATATAAACTTATGGGTCTTGCTTTTAGTTGAGAGTACATATCCCTTGCTATAATAATGTAGTGCAAAAAGTTTTAAATTATGGCTAATGACTATCTTGCCTATATAAATAGGTATCCAGATTTAAAGGCCGCTTTTGGCCAAGATGCTGACGCAGGTAAACGGCATTATGAAGAGTTCGGCCAACGCGAAGGTCGAGACGCCTCTATTTCTGGATCAGACAAAGACTCTAGTTTTGATATTAATCGTTTTGAAGGTCTTTTAAATCGCTTGGAAGCATCTAAGGGTCGTCAACAACGTCAGAAGTCCGTTGAAGGACGTCGCGACATCTTTAGCCAGGGCCTTGCTGGTATGATGAGCAATTTTTAAAATTTGATTAACGAAAGATATCCACAAAGGACTTGTAGAAAGTTTCAACTTTAATTAGATATATATTTGTTATAATTATGTAGTACAAAAGGTTTAAAATCATGATTCCTCCTGACAATACTACTGACTCCAGTTTTGATATCGATCGTTTTGAACAACTTTTAAATCGCCTTGAAGCATCTAAAGGTCGTCAACAACGTCAGAAGTCCGTTGAAGGACGTCGCGACATCTTTAGCCAGGGCCTTGCTGGTATGATGAGCAACTTCTAATTTCCTATAGGTGCTGTAAGCCATGACCAGTAGCGTTCCAGCAGGACAAACTGATGCTGATGATTGGTTTGATTTAGACAAATATCGTCAGGCGGCTGGCGTGGCTTACGACTTTTCTAAGAAAAAGATGGAGGATGCTGGTGGACAGGAACGAGAAACTATCGGTAAAGGTGCCGAAGAACAACGTACCTCAGCAGAGCAGTCACAGCGCTTTAAAGAAAAGGACGAAGAACGCGATTACGGCCAGGCCCAACGAGCTTATCGATATTGAGTTATTCGATGGGTGGGTAGATAATTTAGATGCGTCTACCCAAGAATCATTCTGTGCATTCGCCAAAGAAAATTACTCTGTAATAGAAGCCTATCTTTATTCACGATTCCTTGGTTATAAAGGAACCGTAACTGCGTGCGAACTATGGGTCAAACAACATTACGATAAACCAGATCACCGAAAGAAACTCTTGTATGAAATTGACGAGATGCAAGAGGACGTACGTAAATTACGAGAAGATGTAGAGAATGGTGTTGTAAAACGTGATGCGGGAGTAGCTCGCATTGCTTCTATGCAAAAAGAAATTCGTGGTCATATTGACCAAGTAGAAAAGTTTACGAGTATTAAAGATAGAAAAGGTTTATTGATGGCAGGTGCTGACAGGGCTATACGTGAATTAATGTTTATCTTCAAAGATGATCCCATTGAGATCCCCTTGGAAGAAGCAACAATGAGCGTATGGTCCAGAATGCAACTTGAGGAATGATTCTGTTAGACTGATTTTAAATTAAAAGTTTACAGTTATATGCCTAAAGGTAAAATGCCACCTCAGTTTCTTGAGTATCTCAAGAAGAAAGATGCTAAGAAAGAAGATGGCACGGAGATGAATGACAAAGAAAAGCGTAAGGCTGCTCTAGATAAAGCAAGAAAATACAAAGATCAAAAAAACAGTAAAGCTAAAAAATAGAGTAGGATTCCATAACGTTGGAACATTCTTGTGCCTAGCTATACACACCTTGCTTATCGACGTAATGCAAAAGCCGCTGCGCGGAACCAACAAATACGTATACCCAAGAATGTAGATGCTCTTAAGTTTGCGCAAGAAGACTTTGGTTTCTTTTGTGAATACGTAGCTGACAAGCCTCCCGCTGAACATCACCTGGAATGGCATAAGCATTTCATAACAGAAGAAGACAGTAGTTGCCTTCTGCATATTGCTGGACCAAACGTCGATCTATTGGCACCAAGGGGACCACTTGCTGTTTCAATGCCAGTAGCAACTCCTAACGGATGGGTGCCCATTGGCGATTTACAATTAGGTGATTTAGTTTTTTCTGAGAAGGGACAAATTACAGAAGTAATTGATATATCCGATTACGCATCGTCTCCAACTTGGGAAATATCCTATACAGATGGTTCATCCGTACGTTGTGACGATCAACATCTATGGAAGGTGCGGCGTGTAGGTTCTGACGCCAAAGGTGAATGGCGTGTTATGTCTCTTAATGAAATTCGTACACAAAAAACAATTGGAATGAAAGGAAACGGTAAAGTTAGTTCTCCAAGTCAACGTATTACTGCAACCTGTTCACCGGAAGAAAAACCTTGGTTGGACAGCAAGGGCTATGCTCGTTACTATATTCCCGTGACGGAACCAGTACAATATCCAGAAAAAGAACTTTTAATTGATCCGTATTTACTCGGTGTTTTAATTGGAGATGGCTCCTTAAGCAGTGGAAACCTAACAATAACTAGCGCTGATCCAGAATTGATTGAACGTTGCGCTCAACTTTTACCTAAAGACTACACGTTCAAGAAATCTTCTAAGTACGATTATCGTATTTCGCATGTTAAAGGCAGTCTTTTCTGTGGGACACCAAATCCTGTAAAAAGAAATCTTAAAAAACTTGGCTTGTACGGAAAAACATCAGTATCAAAATTTATTCCAAAAGAATACTTATTTTCTTCTGTTGCTGATCGTGAGGCGTTGCTACAAGGTTTACTCGATACGGACGGTACGGTATCTAGTTCTGGTTCTGTTTCTTTTTGTACTACATCTCAGCAACTTGTAGACAACATTATTGAACTAGTTCAATCATTAGGAGGTATTGCAACTAGACGTATTGCACAGTTTAATTCTTATACCTTGCCCAACGGAGTAAAAACCCGTACAACAACACCGTCTTACAAAGTAGGAATAAAATTACACCCTGAGATTAGACCGTTCTCCCTGGAGCGTAAAGCACTGAGGTATGCTCCTTGTACTAAATACCTTCCTTGCCGTGGCATTGTAGATATTAAACCTTCGTTTGAAGAAAAGGTACGTTGCATAGAGGTTCAGGATGAGTGTCATACATTCTTAACAAAAGATTATATCGTCAGTAAAAATTCGGCCAAAAGCACAGTCTTGGGTTTGCTTACGGCATGGGCTATTGGTATTCACACTAAAGCTAAACGTCCTCTACAGATTCTTTACTTGTCATACACAGTTGATATTGCACGATCCAAAAGTGCTACCATCAAACGCATCATTGAAAGTAAACGATACCAAGAAGTTTTTCCTACTGTACGTCTAATGAAGAACGTAACTAGTAATGAATACTGGTCAATAGATCATCGCTTTGCGGGTATTGATACAACTGGTGATGAACAGTTTACACTCTGTGCTGCAGGACTTAAGGGTTCAGTTACCTCCAAGCGATCTCATTTAGTAATGATAGATGACGCCATAAAAAGTTCGGCAGATATCTCAAATCCAGACATTAGAAAACAAATGCAAGAGAACTGGAATGCTGTGATTGCACCTACTATGTTTGAAGGCGCACGAGCAATATGTCTTGGTACACGCTTCCGACATGATGACATTCATGCGACAACTTTTAATGAACAAAATAATTGGATGCAGATTGTTCTTCCTGCAATTAAGAACAATCGCATAACAGGAGAAGAAGAATCCTACTGGCCTGCAATGTGGTCTTTGGAATACCTAAAGGAAAAGAAACGACAGGCACCTATTGCCTTCTCTTTTCAATACATGAATCAAATCGTTAGACAAAACGAACTTTCCTTGGCACCAGAACTAATAGTTAAAGCAGAAATTGCAACGGAGTTTGATACTCTTGGCGTTGGTGTTGACCTATCTGCTGGCGTCAAAGAAAAGAATGATTACACCGTTATGGTACTAGGTGGACGTATCGGCGATCAGATTCATATTATTGATTACAGACGAATACGAGTCATGGGAAATCTAGAAAAACTTGACGTACTTAAAGAACTTCTTAACGATTGGTCTATTCTTGGTAAAGATGAAAACAATAATTACTTCCCGACTTTTGCAACAGTTGACATATGGTCTGAAGCTGTACAGTACCAGGCATCCCTGGAAGCAGACTTCAAAAGAGTTTGTTTAAATCAAGAAGGTCTCTACAATATTTTGTGGCATCCCGTCAAAGGTTTCCGTGCAGACAAGCTTGCAAGGTTTCGCGGCATTATGGGCATGTTTGAAGATAGAAAAATAATTTTTAATCGGTTTAGGAACTTCACAAATCTCTTCGAGGAACTCACGAACTTCGGCGTAAGTAGTCATGATGATTGCGCGGATGCCCTTGTGTGGTTAGTAAACGGTCTAGCACGGAAAGGTCAATTACACCTAGATTTTTAATTCTAAAGATTTTATAAAATTACAAAGACTAGTTACAGCAATAGATCTTAACGTATAGAATAAAAATGTGAGGAATTCCTTACATATCTACATGTTTCTTAACGTCCTCATGGTTTCTACTCTTGCCCCACGTTCTGGCGTGGCTGGGTGGGATCAGTTTTGTGAGTGGGTTACAGGCACCGAAAATCGTCTTTATGTCGGTTGGTTTAGTGTACTTATGATCCCTTGCCTACTGGCCGCCACCATTTGTTTTATCATCGCTTTTATTGCTGCTCCACCCGTTGACATCGATGGCATTCGTGAACCTGTTGCTGGATCCCTCTTATACGGAAACAACATCATCAGCGGAGCCGTTGTGCCAAGCAGCAATGCAATCGGCTTACATTTCTACCCAATTTGGGAAGCTTCTTCGCTTGACGAGTGGCTCTACAACGGGGGTCCCTTTCAGCTCATCATCTTCCACTTCCTCATTGGCATCTTTGCTTACATGGGACGAGAGTGGGAACTTAGTTATAGATTAGGGATGCGCCCCTGGATTTGTGTCGCGTACTCCGCACCAGTAGCTGCAGCAACTGCAGTGTTCCTTGTGTATCCCTTTGGTCAAGGTTCGTTTTCTGATGCAATGCCCCTGGGTATATCGGGAACCTTCAACTACATGTTTGTGTTTCAGGCCGAACACAACATCCTTATGCACCCTTTTCACATGTTGGGTGTAGCTGGTGTTTTTGGTGGATCGTTATTTAGTGCTATGCACGGTTCTCTCGTCACATCCTCATTGGTACGCGAGACGACTGAAAACGTATCTCAAAACTATGGCTACAAGTTTGGTCAAGAAGAAGAGACCTACAACATCGTTGCAGCACACGGCTATTTTGGAAGACTTATTTTCCAGTATGCCAGCTTTAACAATAGTCGTAGTCTTCATTTCTTTCTTGCCGCTTGGCCTGTGATTGGTATATGGTTTGCTGCACTTGGTGTATCAACCATGGCATTTAACTTAAATGGTTTTAACTTCAACCAATCTATTGTTGATAGTCAGAATCACGTGGTGCCTACTTGGGCTGATATTCTCAACAGAGCTGGCCTAGGCTTCGAGGTTATGCATGAGCGTAATGCACATAACTTTCCTCTTGACCTTGCAACAACTGAGTCTGTTCTCGTGGCACTAAAGGCTCCGGCCTTAAGCTAAATTTAAAATAAAATTATCGACCCGACTGCTAACACGGTCGGGTTTTTTATTGTAAACTAAAGGAAAGAAATCTAACACCTTGGGTCCGGAATACGCTGCCATCTTTTTGACTGCGGTCATTTCAGCGATCACAGGTGGTTCCTGGGTGGCTAATAAACTGTTGTCCCGTCAAACGGAGAGGATCCAACAAGGCGTGGAACACATCAACACACAGAGACGTAGGATCGACAATCTAGAAGATGAAGTAAAGCGTTTACCAATGGATTACGTATTAAAGGTTGATTTCTTACACGAGATTACAGAAATGCATAGTAATTTTAGACAGATTAACAATAAGCTTGATAAGCTAATTGAAAAGCTTTTAGCAAAATGAGCTACGTACTTGAAGTCCAAGAAGATGAAAACGGTGATTGTTTCATCACGCTTCCAGAGGAAGTAATCGACGAGTTGGGTTGGAAGGAGGATGATGTGCTTAGTTGGGATGTACGTAGTAACGGCATCGTTCTAAGCAAAGTAAATGACTCAAGCGGTTATGAGGTTATAGAAGAGTAGAATACACAAAAGTAAGTAGTTAGATTATGGCTGGTTATTATGGCGGAGAACGCAACGTACCTGGAGCGGTTGGAAATATAGGTGGTACAGCTAATAGCTTCCTTGCTGGTAACCCTAGTTTTGATGTGAATAAAGGTCCAGGTGCTTTAGGTGGCCGTTCAGAAGAACAGATACGACGTCTTCTACAGAGCACTCCAAATAATCAACAGTTACTTGACGAAATGAAACGCCGTGGGATTACTCCTAGCGGTGGTCCACAACTTCCTTTAGCCGGATCACCTTTTGGTTCTAGTAACCTTGCCGGTGCAACAGCACAAATGAATCCAGGTCAGCCAGGTAATTTTGCTGGTTTTACTGAAAATTCTGATGGTATGGAACAGATCTTAGCGCAGCTTCGCGAAAATCAATCTTCTTTACCAAACGGATTTATTAATAAATACGTCTCTTGAATCTGCTAGCATTTAACAAAGGTAATAATTAATGGACGCTAAAGCCCGGCTTAAAGAGATTGTTGATTCCTACATCGAGAAGGATGGAGGAGCTTCCGTTGATACCGGCATTGTCGCGTCCCACTTAGCACAGATGAAGTTGTTTGGCATCCGCCAGGGTGTTGAATTCTTTCCAGCTCAAGATAACTTTGGTAATCAACGCAAAGACTTTATCGACCGTGTAATTAAATTCAATCAAATAGACACACGCCTAGATTCCATCTGGGACTACTTCCTATGTGATGGACAAGGTCTTTTTTACATACGTCCTACAGAAAACAATTATCGCCTTTATTTCTTTAGACGTAATGAGTATAGGAGTTTCTACAACATTGACGGTGAGTTAGACGAAGTTGTAATTATCTATAGCTACAAGATACGTCAAGGTTTTGGCTTTCAACAAGACATTGTATCTTCTGATGTAACAGGTCCTGCTTCCATGGGACAAGGCGGAGTTAAACGTTATATTCGTCTTTCAATTAAACGTAAGACAATAGAAGAGACACACTCGGAGGCAGAACTTTCATTTGATACTAACTATCAAATGAACTCTGGGCGTACCACCACACTTAAAAATACGCTTGGCTTTATTCCTTGTGTTGAAATCTTTAACAATACCAAAGGTTTTTCAATGGAAGGTGTTGGTGAATTTGACGCCTTAGCCAACCATATATGCACGCATGATGACTTGGTGCGCACCATGCGGAAGAATGTTACTTTCTTTGGTAGCCCAACTCTACTTTCTTCTCGTCCTAAAACGGACCTAATGGAATCGAGTAGTGACACCGCTACTGTGCAACGTCCTTCTATTGCAGCAAACTCAGGCTTTGGTGGTGCAGGACCCTTAAGTAGATCTCAGTTTAAATCTGATCCTATCTATCGCGGTATCGATGGTCAGCTTCGCGTACCACGCATCATTGCAAACCTTGAACCTAACGATCGTGTTGGTTACATTGTTCCAGATGCAATCACAGGAGATCAAAATTCTTTTGCACGTCAATATCGAGAAGAGATACGTACATCTCTTGGTGGTGTAGACGAACTATCTATATCTGCAGGTGTAACTGCAACAGAATATAAATCGTTATTTGGTAGAGTATCTGCCACTGCAAAGAAGAAGGCAACTGCTATTTACACATATGGAATATGTCGTTGTCTAGAACTTATCTTATTCCAAGAAGAAACTTTATTCCGTAACACATTAGCAGCGGCTGCAGGAATCGAAAGACCCTTGGAACTTCCCGAGCAAGCTACTGATGAAGATACAGCAGCATATAACGAAGCTATGGGTATGTTTGAGGCCCAAGTCAAAAAGATAATGATGGCTTGTCTTAAGACCCAACAAATACCACCTGGTGTATTAGGACTAATTCCAGATGGAGATGTGACGCTCCAATGGCGTTGGCTGGGTCCTGTTTATGAAGACTCAACACAAGATATTCTTAACAACTCAATTGTTGTTAGGAACCTACAGGAATTAGGTGTTGATAGCATTGAAGCACTGAAATACCTCTTCCCCTCAAAAACGGAAGAGGAGCGGGCCGAGATGTTATCTGGGTTCCCGTTCAGGATGGTGAATGAATTACAGAGTGCATACTCTCAATTCTCTCGCCTGGTGGGGGGTATGATGCAGACTCCTCACCCGCAATCACCGGACTTACCGATGGCTGCGGATCCAAGATTGGATCTAACTCCATATCTGTATCGTACATTAGAAGCATTACAAAAGGAGATGAGTTATGCAGGACGCTACCGTCCAATCGATCCCACAGATGAGCCAAGTACCAGCAGCCGTCGCTCCGAGCAACTACGTGGTGGCAGCACCACAAGCAGCTCCGGTCAGCTACCAGGCAGCACCTCAGGCTTATCAAGTGGGTACGAGCTACCCCCAAGCGGTACCTCAGGCGAACCCCAGTTACCTATCAAGCCCTACTCAATACGCCCCCCAATCCCAACCGGCGGCACCTCAGGGCAACCCATGGGAGTCGGCGTTCAACAAGGTAGTGGGGCTACTGAGCGCACCAGTCCAATCCCCGTTCCAGGGTCAACCCTCTCAAGCGGCACCTCAGTATACCCCGGCCAATTACGGAATTCCGTACAGCCAAGCTACGCAACAATCGGCTCCGCAGACCTGGCAAGCCAACCAGGTTTACTCGCCCAACTATTCCCCAACCTACTTGACGGGATCCTCGGGGGCTCAGGCTCACCAGGAAGTAAATACGGCGATAGCAGATTACTACAATCTGAGCAACGAGACTCGTCAGGTTCTGGACGCGTTCGGGATGGAAGCGCCAGCAGTCCTGAACAACTACGCGCTAAACCTGGAAGCAATGGTGGACAGCGCCGTCGCATGGGGAAACCGCGCAACTAACTGCATTACCGGTTACGCCAACTTTGCCGTTAATGAGCACCAGGAGAACCTCGCTTATAACGAGATTCTGACTAACCCTGATGTACTCAGCGACTACACACTTAAGTTCTTCGGTCCTGAAGGTCCTTATCCTGTGTACGAAAATGAACAGCAACTAGCTACTCGTGGTTATCCCACTCAGCCTGCTGGTTATACACAAGTAGGTCAGTTCCCTGCACCTCCTGCTGCTGCTGCTCCTCAAGCCCCTGGTAATTTCTGGGGTGAATTTAACGACACAATGACACGTGATCCACAAAATGCTTGGCGCATTTTGAATCAAGCACAACCTCAAACTGTTGCAAACAAACTGTTTGTAATGGAGTAATACATCAGCTTGTAATGAATAAATTACAAGCTGTTAAAATCATGTTAGATAAGACATATAATGTCTGAATCTTTCACCCTGTAAAAACATTCCCCGAGAACTGGAGGATAAAACAAAGTGTTCATTGATAACGATTTTCCGAAGATTCTAGGTGCGGAACTTTACCGTCCCCACCCTGCTTATATTGCGGAAATGGCTGTTGAGCCCGTGGTCGTCCACGACTTCACACGTCAACCTGGTCAAACTGTACAACTCGACCGCTACAAGTTCTGGGGAACCCCTGGCACTAAGGATAGCCGCGAGCGTATTGCCGACCAAACCATTGGTACCGCTAATAGCCGTAACATCACCAAGGAGAAAGTCCTTGTGGTGCTTAAGGAGTACACCGGTCCTGCGGACCCTGGTGATCCTACCCAACCTTCAACCTTTAAGATTGCTCGTGAGACTCTAGTTACCGCTCAGCGCATGTTGCTGGACACAGGTAACTTGAATATGTTCCATCAATCTATCGGTAGCCTCACACTGCTAGATGACTATCGTCGTTGGCGCGATCGCGTCTTCCTTGACGAACTAGCTAAAACTGAAGCTAACGGTCAAGCTTCTGGAACCCAAGGTGGTTACTACTTCCCTAGCGGTAAGACAAAAGATTCTTCTAATCGCATTACCTATACTGCAACTGAGTATACCGCCGATCAGCAACAGTTCTCAGTACGTACTGACCTACTGACTGTTGTTAAGGATCTACGTAAGCGCAACGTACCAAGCTTTGCTGATGGCTTGTATCGTTGTGTATGCGATCCTACATTCATGATGCACTTGCGTCGTGATCCTGACTTCCGTGAGATTGCACGTTATGCCGGTAACCCCGGTCAAGGCATGTACATGGCTAACCCCATGATGCCTAACAACGCCAGCTTCTTCATGGGTCCTCAAGCTGGTCAAGCTTACTTCTTGGCTGGTGAACCTGTAATGCCAACTGGTGTTCAGTTTGAAGGTGTGAAGTTCTACGAATCAACGAACTTCCCAACCAAGAACGTTACTACCTCCTTTGCTGGTACAGGTGGTACTTACGCTTCCCAAGAAGTTGCCCAAGGTTATTTCTTTGGTCCTCAAGCAATTGGCGTAGGTATCGGTGGTCCTAACGCTCAAGTTCTCATCAACAACAACGATGACTTCAGTCGTTTCATCATCTTGATTTGGCAACTGTATGCTGGTTTTGAAGCCTTGAACAAGGACTTCGTTACTACCGCATTCAGCTACGTCTCCGATGACGGCACTGTTTAAACATAATCACTGTAATAATCCCCAAAGGAAAAAATAAATGACTTATTTGTCCGCTAAGAAAATCTACCCAGGCAACTGGATAGAACCCCTGAACGGTTGGTACAAAAACATTGATACCAACGACAACGGCTCTAATGATGCAACTAAAGGTGGCCCTACTTCCGTATTGTCGCTCCCCGGTTATCGTTATTTTCAACAACGTGGTTATGTCGCTGTAACTGCAACATCTGGTGCTGGTGCAGTATCTGCTGCTGATGTGATCGTTCCTTCTCCTTATCAGAATGACGACACACGTACCAATATTACTGGTATGGTGATCTCTGGTTCATCTACCCTACCTGCTTACGTGTACCGCACTGCGGTTTCCGTAGCTTCTGGTTGGGGTGATGGTCGCGTTGCTTCCGGCATCTATGCCGCAACAGGTAACGTATTATCATTCGGTCGCAGTAATGCTGGCTCACCAACCGCTGCATCTGGCATTGGTGAAGGCGTTATTCAAGCAAACCTAACCTCTACAGTTTCAGGTAGCCAAGCTGGTGAAATCTTGTTTGCTGCAGGTGTTCAAGGTTTTGGTACTAACCCTTTCCTTATCGCCTCTGGTGCTGCTGGTGTAACAGCCGGTAATGTAAACTACGCTGCTACTGCATCCACCACCATGAAGGTGTTTGCAAAAGAGACAGCTAACAGTACAGCTACTTCTGGTGGTTTCTACATCTCCAGTGGTGATTCACTTGCTGGTCGTACAGGTTACTTTGTAGTTGAAATATGCTACATCCAACCTGATGAAGCTCCTGGCTACGAAGATATCGATAGCTACTTAATTGGTCGCACTGTTAGCTAATTAGGGTAAACTAGGACCAGAACACTCTTCTGGTCCTTATGCTCTATCAGCACAAAAAGACAGGCGCACGCCTCAAAGTTATAAGCGAGTGGGATAACGGCGATTGGTTTATGGTCGAAGACCAAGACGGACGTTTATTTACAGCTTATAAAACTGAAATATCTCCTGATGAAGATGCCACTAAAAAGGTAAAGACTCTTCAGGTAAAAGATAAAGCAGCAAAAGAAGAGCCACGTACTTTCCCTCCTGATCATCGCTTGAATGTAAATTCAGCAACTGCTCAGATGCTCGCAGATCATATCAAGGGCATTGGTCTTAAGACCGCTCGTGAGATCAAAGATCTTCAAATGTCCTTATCAGGTGAAAGATTCAACAATCTCGAACAACTGAGACAGATTAAACGAATTGATTGGGAAAACGTTTTTGCTGCTGATTTAATACGTGTTTAATACTCATCTCCTATTTACCCCTGGGAAACTGGGGGTTTTTGCTTTTAGAATAAAAGAAAAATAAAATACAAATGGCAGGTTTAATACCGATAGGAAAAATTGCTAGTCCCGGAGAAGATGTCTTTGCGACTACTGGACCACATCTTGATGTACGTGTAATTCCACAATTTGGAAAAGATAAAGGTAAAAAAATTAACCCAGAGACAATAAGATCTTTACTTCAAAATATACAAGCTGCAGGGAAGCCTATCGTACAACAAGGCAAAGATGGTCAGTGGAGCTGGAACAATCCAATCACATCACGTTTTGGACCACGTTCTGCACCTACCGCAGGAGCATCAACGTACCATGAGGGAATTGATTTAGGCATTGGCGCTGGGACGCAATTAGCTTATAAAGGTTATGGTACCTTTACACCAAATAAAGGTTATGGTACTTTATCAACTACAGATCCAAAAGGACAACCTTATGATATTCAGTTCTTACATACAAAACCAGCGGGGAGCAGTACAATTGCATCAACTACACCGGCTGTAACTACACCTGCACAAACAACAACATCCACTGACGCACGAACAGAAGATATACTTAAAGCTTTCTTGTATGGTGTAGGATCTACAGATAAACCAAAGGAAGCACCAAAGACATTTGAACAACAGTTGAAAGAACAGTTATTAGGTAATGTTTTGAGTCAAGCACTTAACCCACAATCTTTCCTGTCATCCTACTCAACAAGTAATCCGTTTATACAAGGTAAGTCTGCAGCAACAGGTGATTTCCTTAACAATGTATTTAGTTGATTACATGCTTTTATAATAAATAGATAAGGAGGAATAGAAGTGCAACTCTCTGACTTCGACAAAAGCAGAGTTAGATACCATCTGGGCTACTATGTGGTTTCTGTTCCAGCGGGAGATTATGCTCGTTTAGAAGAATCTTTGAACACTGTTCCTGATTCTTACTTCTACGACAAAATTGCTATTCAAATAGGTCGTTGTGATACGGCTGAAAAGAAAACAGAAGTTGCCTCTTCTCCTTCCACACGTTTAGAAAGTATTGCAGGTGATGTGGATCGCACGATCCGCTCTAGTAATACCAAGGAAGCCTTGAAGGTTTGGGATGAAGTTTACCTTTACGAAACTAATCGTTTAGCTGGTATTCTTTACGTTCCAAACTACAAAGATCCTTTTCAAGCCAGATACCGTTACGAACGCTCTGGTGCTGAGTTTATTCAAGCTTTACCGGGACCTGCTGATACGGCAGTAGGCTCACGTATTTATCTTCATGAGGTTTGGCGCTAATGGCTTATCAAGGTGGACAAAGAAAGAGTGCTCCTGATCCAGGTCAGGTACAAAGAGCTAGAGAGCAACAAGCTGTTCTTAATCGATTAAGACAAGGTGGTGTTATCCGTGGGGCAGAACCGGCTAATCCTCTTGCAAGAATAGGAGCCTTCTTAAATCTTGGAACTAGCGAAACAAAACTTCCTAATTTAGGTGCTGCACGTTTAGATGGCAGAGAAGTTTTGCTTGGGAAAGGAGGGTATACACCGGATGCTGCTGCATTAGGTGAAATCAATGTTGGAGGACAACGTTTTTTCCCTGCTCAACGTGGAAAAGATTTAGTTTATACGCGAGAAGCTGGTAAAGTAGGCGGTCAATTTGGTAACCTTTTACCAAGAACTAGTACACAAACTCCTCTTGCTGATGCTTATGTACCACCAGGAGAGCGTAGCTACCAACAGGAAGTGTCTCGTACTGCGCAATTAACAGCACAAGATCCTGAACTTCAGCGTTACGAAAACGCACGTAAAATTGCTGCAGCTCAAGGTGCTACACCTGAAAGCGTTAAGACAGCAGAAGATATTGGCATGCAAATCTGGGCTAAAAAGTATGGTGGTCCAGGTGGTTTAGCTAGTAAAGTAAAGCCTGGCCAAGCTGGATATGATGTAATTCAAAATACCATAAACCCTGGTGCAGCACCACAGGAACTTAGCGCCTACGGTAAAGCTGGCACAGAATATGATTACCGTGATTATGGCGAACCCCAAAATCCTACTGTTGGTTATCAGCTGCAATCACCCATCACATCTGTGCCAGGACTTAATGCAACTACAGCACAACAAGTAAATACTGGAGCACAAGTACAAGCTCAAGACCTTGCAGATTTGTTTAAAAATGCGGTATTTGACGAAGAGTTAATGAAACAAATACAACAATATAATTAACTTTATATAATTGGCATTGCACAACATGTAAGTCCAAGAACCCAACTGGATAAGAATCTTTGATTCACGGAGACCAGTGTTGTTGCTTTAAACTGATGACTCTTTGTCCTAATTTTGTTAGACGCCTTGCAGCTACCGTTAGTTTGATTACGTCTGTTCAAGCCGTATTTGCACCAGGTCTCAAGGCCGAATCAAATTGGGTTAGAGAAAGTTAATGTTATGCCTTTAAATCCAAACGCTACTCTTGTTGCTGAACGTTTGAAAGGTGCGGGCTACACCCGCGCACAGATTGCTGGCGTCTTAGGTAATTTTCAACTTGAGTCTGACTTTAATCCTCGTATAAACGAAGGAGGAGCAGTTGGTGGTCCCAGGGGTGTTGGTGGTTACGGTTTAGGTCAATGGACAGGTGACCGTCAAACTGCTCTTGTTAATTTTGCTAAAGGACGAAAAGCAGATCCAGGTAATACAGGCATACAAGCGGACTTTTTATTACATGAGTTAAGTGGTCCCGAGAAAGCGGCTGCTGCTTCTTTACGTAAAGCTGTTTCTCCAGAAGAAGCGTCACGTCGTTTCTTAACTGATTTTGAGCGTGCTGGTGTTCCAAAAACAAATGAGCGCATGCAAGCCGCACGTACTTTGTATGATAAATTAAGTTTTCTGGATAAGCCTCAACAAACAGCTACATCTTCATTTGCTGCACCACCTACTTCTACAAATAAAAGCGTAGAAGATATTTTGGCATCAGTCATCGGTGGCGCAGTAAAGCCAGAGTTAGAAGAAAAGAATAATAAGGCGAAAACATTAGTAGAGATGGTAATGCAATCCGTACTCCCTGGAGTGCTTTCTACAACTAGTCCAGCGATACCACCTAATCCTTTTGCGTTGTACTGATGGCTAGATTTTCTGACTACGTAGATAGCTCCTACCTCCCAGGGGAAGTGTATAACAGTGGCCTATCAGAATACCGCGAAGATCCACAATCTATTGTTGATTATTTAACAAAGAAGAAATTTAAGTTTGCCGATATCCCTACTACAGGTAGCATACAAGACTCCTTGGCAAAACCAGGGAGTTCTTTTGAACGGTTTTTAAATTTACAAAATAATCCAGAGTCTTTATTTACAAGTAAAATGCGTCTTCCTCAGAAATTTCAAGAGTTCCAAGCCCTGTCTAACCTTGGAACATAACGCTATAATTAATAAAAAGCGGTAAGTACATTGTCTTCTACAGCCACAAATAAACAACCCTTGTTGGTTGATAGACCATTATTTGATTCCGTCCGTGTAACTACACAGACTGTAGGTAGTGCATCCTCCAACACACTCTTTGTACAAGGCGGACAAGGGCCATCAATCTTGGTGGACATGGACGCAGCTCTTAGCGAAGACACCAACAATGGTGGTGTTGTTGATTCCATTACGATTGTGCGTAATGATTTCTATCGTGCTCCAGACTACACTTACACGGGAATTGCAAGTTCTGGTCAAGTTGTTTCCTTTGTGAGTGGTCAGATAATTCAGATCACAGCAGTTACAGGTATAGGTACAGCTCCTGCTAGCGGCGTTGGTTATTACACCTATACAGGAACATCAACATTGACAGGTGTTAATACCTCCCTCTTGTACTCTGGCGGTACAACTACAGGTTTCTTGTACAACGGCGTTAACTACGGATACAAACCTGCAGTTACCTTTGCGTTTTATCACACCCGTGGCACAACAATACCAATCCCTGGTTCTGGTGATTACAGATTGTTGTTTGCTAAGACAGTTCCGGCTGATAGTGGTGTAGTTGATTGTTCTGATGTGATGCCTCAACTTGCGACACCTGTTGTGCAAGCAGGTAATACCACTGGTTTAGGTTCGACCGCACCTTTACGTAACAAAGGAATTTATTTGGAACGTGGCGACAGAATTTACGTAGGTGTATTCCCAGATGGTCCAAACTCAAGTGGTTATATTCCAGGTGCTCACGTTATAGCGGAAGGCGGCTTCTTCTAGTCATGGCAAAGAAGAGTGGAAACTCTTTTGGCTCAAGTTCCTTTGGTGGCTTATCAACCGCACCCATAATTCCACCAGCGGGTGTGAAACCAATAACTACGGAATTTTCCCGTGGTTCAATTCCAGACTCTATTTACACAATAAATAGAGAATCTGCTTGGACACGTTGGAGGAAAGGCTATGAACTTGCGACCGCATCTACACATAACACTGATTACAGATATGAATTCTCCTACGAGATACCGGCTACTACAACAAGTGGTAATCCAACGCCTGTAATCTCAGGTGCTTTTGTAGGTTTTCCAACTACAAATAAAGAACTTGGAATGCACTGGGCGGTATGGCGATACGCTGGATCATTACGATGTGATGATTTTATTGATCCCGTTAGTACCAACAGACTTTATATCAGTAGCGTCACAGAAGACGCAACGAATTGGTATGTAACTCTCGCTGGAACCTGGAGCTCAGGCAACCCACTTCCCGCGCCCTTCTACATTCCTGTCACAGGACAGCCTAATGGTTTACGTCCAGCGACAACAGAGATTTTTGAAGATCGTGTTATTACTGTTGGTGGAAACATCATTACAAAAGAAACGTTTGATCCAGCAACACAAAAACGTTATGGTTATGTTCAGGCCGTTGCTACAAATATAGATCCTTTTACGGGAATACTTACGTTCAAGAAGGCTGGTTCTGTGTACGTAACACCGGATGCTGTGTACATAAGTCCATCCCCACAAGGATTTACAGTAGGTAGATACCTTGTAACAGGAGCACGATACTGTTGTACTTGCCAGGACTTTACACATCGGGATTACTCCTTCCTTACTTCCAGCAACAACAAGCAAGCAATGCCGCGCAACAATATATCATCGATTAAACCAGGTCGTTTTGAATTAACAAAACGTGATGGCACCTTAGATAACAGTGCAATGACTACAGCATCTGTAGACAGAAACATTGAGGTATATGCGCCAGATACTTTCGGACTTGATTACACAGTCTCAGATAGCTCTATAACCGAAGCAGGAGCCACCAGAGACAACCCTGGAGTCTATCGTGAGTTTGGTTTCCTGTACACCCGTAGCACACCTGACGTGGCTCTCCCAGGCTCCTCCGCAGAAGGTTTACCTGACTACAAAGACTACTCTGTAAGTATCACAAGTACAGACGCAAACTCCATTCCACAAGATGTAATCACATCTATTACAGATAACTGGACACCTCTTCTGGATGAGTTACGTTATTGCAAACACATCTATGCACTTAGATTTAAAGATCGTGTGTTCCCCCCTGAACCATCTGATTTTCCAGTGGGACCAGAAAGTATGGTCAACTGGGAACAAAAGCTAGTTGCTAAAACAGAAAAAGAACAACAAGCAGCAAGATCATACTATGCAACCAGAAGATCACTGGCAATGATGGACGTGCCACCTTACAATTCCCAGTCACCAATGATATATCCAATGTTACAAAAACTATTTAACATTACAACAGACCGTATTCTTATTGCCAACTTTACTATGTATGACAAAGACGGTATAGCATATACGCCTTGAATACTTGTTGCTGTCTTCAAGAAAGCTTCTGTATCTATACTCTTTCCCCCGCGTTTAGAGAAATTAAAATAAGATAACAGCAAATTGAGTATGTTCAATTGTGAGCAGGATCCCCTTTCCCTTCTCCTTGAATTAACTCCTAAATTAGCTAAGCGACGTTATCGACAATCTATCTACGAATCCTGGGACTACAAATGTGGTTATTGTGGCAGGGAAGCTACGTCTTTAGATCACATAATACCAAGGTTTCGTTCTGGTTCTAACAACCGTAATAACCTGCTTCCTGCGTGCCAACGTTGCAATAATCACAAGGGCAGCGATAAGATGGAAGAATGGTATATTCAGCAAACATATTTTTGTGAACAAAAATTAACACGTATTAAATCTTGGATGGACCAAGGAAGTATTGATATTTTTGCTTATAATATTACTAGTCTTATACCTGAGCTAGTTGCAGGTTAACAAAAGTTTATTACAATGGCCCTTACCTATAATGCATTAGAGAAAAAATGGATTAAAGTACCAGAAAAAACAGATAATAAAAAATTAGTACCTAATCAAAAAGAAGTAACATCTGCCAGCCCTTGGACAACTAACGCTGGATTTGGTGCTGATGGTAAATACTATAAACAAGGACAAGGACATTATCCACCTCCAACAACAAAAGTGATAGATGAACTAGTTGAAGTTGATGACAACGAATTAAATACATTAAACACTAAGAAAAATACTGCCTATGACAAAGTTATTGCTACTGCTAGTACAGCACAAAAAGGAGGCTATCTTTCCCAAAGAGAAGGAATTGAAAAATTAGACATTGACAAAAAAACACTTGAAGAATTAAAAACAAGTTACAGACAATTTTATGTAAATGAAAAACTTGATAAATGGGATCCAGCACTCTCATCAAAACCCCCCTATGGTGATTTCGATCCAAAGTATTACAAAGAAAAGTATCCAGACGTAAAAAATACATGGGATAGTTATGTAAAAAACGATGACGTAGATGTTGTTGAACGTTACGGAGAAAATGGATTCTATGCTAATCATTACACCAACTACGGTAAAGCTGCAAAACGCCGTGCTAATGCAGCGGAAATAGCAGAAGAAACTAAAAAATATACTGAAGCTAAAAAAACAGACGCTGAGATTCAAGCTATTCGTGATCAGCAGTTAGGGTTAAATACAGGTACACAAGCTTCTCGTTTAATGGGAGAGGGGAGTGCAATAGCAGCTGCATGGGATAAAGCAAAAAAAGGTGATCCCTATTGGGCAAAACAAGCCAAAGAAAAATATCTTTCCATTGATAAACAAGATGAGTTTCTAACGTTATTCCGTCTTTCAGAACGACCAGAAGATAAAGAGATACTTAAGGGTGTAGTAGGCACCAAAAGTGGAATCACTGAATTAGAAGACGCATTTAACCAAGCCGTTGGTGCAACAGCATTAACAGAAACAAAAAAGTTTGGTGCTTTAGCTCAAGACGTTTTAAAGCAAACAATTGCTGAAATGAAGAAAGCTAAAGGACAGGAGCAAACGCTTAGTTTATTTAAAGGGCTTGGCGGCTTTAGTGAAATTATGGATATAAACAAACAATTAAGTGACTCAATACTAGGAGATAGTGGTGTTGGTGGAATCCTATCTCAAACAGGTAATACAAAAGAAACAGAAGAAGACTTAGAAAAAAAACTAGAGAACATTACAGGTGTACGAAACAACGTAGTATATAACTGGCAGAAATGGTTTGATACAACACTTAAAGAACGTTATCAAAAAGATATTGAATTAGGTTATAAAACAGAAGATAGTGAGGAACAATTAAAAATTGATGGTGCCTTTGCTAAAAAATTTGTTGATGGTTATTTGACTCCAAGATTTAATACGTCTCGTTCAATGGATGAATTTAGTGAATACATTGATGTTAGACAAGAAGAACAAAACCCCTTCCAAACACAGGATATTGTTAATGCTGTAAAAGTTGTTGCGGACAGAAGAATAAAAGACTATTTAGATAAAATTCAAAACACAGCAGCACGTGATTTTAATTCTGAATTTTATTTCAATCCCACTGGAGATAAAGCCAGAGAAGAAGACTATAAAAAACAAATGGACACAGTAACACAAGACTGGGAAGCTGCCAAAAAAGGAGATGAGTACTGGGCTCAACAAGCTTATCGTTTTGGTATTGACGTTAACGATAAAGATGCCTTTGCACGTATACACTTCCAAGTAAAAGGACAAGGTCAAGGGTATGATGGTGCTGACGATATTGTTAACGCCAGTAAAATCCAAGATGAAATCTATAAAAATATTCTTCCCGCCTTAAGTAAAGAAGCTAAAGATTTAGGATCTGTTTTTGGTATTTTTACTACACCAGAAGAATTTGCAGATAACATGCTTGAAGGTATAGACCCATCAAATAAAGAAGCTTGGGACAAAGTACTTAAAGCAAATGGACTAGAAGACTTTAAAGGAACAGTAGAGGAACTTAAAGAAGAAATTAAAGAAGCATTACGCACAGGCTCTGCTCAAACAATACGAGAAAACATTAAGTACTTAAACGAAAAACGTAAACGTCCAACACAAGAAGAACTTGGTATAACTTACATTGAACGTCCAGAAGATTACAAGACAGGTGTACCCAAATCAGATACTGCACTGTATACCACATTTCAAAAAGCTGGATACAAAGGAACAGAAGATGAATTTTACGAAAAGTTTTTCCCTGACAGTGATCGTTCTGAACAAGAATATTTAACTAAAGCTTTAACAGGATCAAAGTTTGAAACAACCGGACTAACGCTAAGTGATGATCCTTTTGAAAACTTTGATACAATTCAAGGTATGTTCCCAGAAGAACAAGAAGACGATAAGAAAAAAACCGATAGTAAAGTAAAAACGCCTGCACAATTTTTTCGATTAGGATTAGATGATGATGAGGATGAAGATGATGATTACAAATCCAAATCAGGATCAGATATCCTAGGAGAATTTACCAAGAACTTTAAATAACTAACATGACTGAAAAACACCAAAAAGCGGCAAGTGCAGCCAAGCTAGCGAAAGATAAAATGGCTTGTAATAAGCCCCGTAAGACTCCTGGTCATCCAACCAAAAGTCATGTAGTTAAAGCTTGTGATAAAGGAGAAGAACGTATTATCCGCTTTGGTCAACAAGGCGTAGAAGGCGCTGGTAAAAACCCAACAACAGAAAAGGATAAAGCACGAAAGAAATCTTATTACGCTAGACATAATGCTCAAGATCCTAATCCTGACAAGATGAGTGCTAGATATTGGAGTCACAAGGTTAAATGGTAGCTAGCATAAAACAAAAACATAAAGTCAAAATAAAAAATTTCTGTGTATATTAGAAGTAATAATTATTGTTTTTATGTCGGATCTATCTTGCGCTGTTAATTTGATCCGTAAATATGAAGGCTTTAGTGAAAAAGCCTATCCCGATCAACACACTGGCAAAGAACCATACACTATCGGATATGGAACTCAATTTTATCCAGACGGTGCTCCCGTCAAAAAAGGTCAGTATTGCAGTCAAGAAAAAGCATTAGAATATTTATTTCACGAACTTGGGATTATTGAAGGACGTCTAGACAAGTTAAGCCTGAATCTAGACGGTTGTATGCGCCAAGCGTTAGTCTCCTTTATTCATTCGGTTGGCTGGGATTCTTTTCTGTACAGCGGAATTATTGACTGCTTAGAGGCTGATGATTTTCATGGTGCCATTGAGGACATTGGTCACTGGATCTTCGATGCCGACTACAAGGTCATTGGTGGTCTCCTGGACCGCAGGAGAGAAGAAGTTGATCTATTCCTACTACAGCTCAACACACCCTTCCGTTCGTCTCCAGACATCTTGTTAACAGCATTTAGAGTCTACAGTGCTGCACCACATCAAGTAGAAGCCATCCGTCATCTGGAAGAACAACTTAATCCGTACGTTTTATCGGAGTTTGCAAACAGATTTAGAGTATCAGATGACCCATGGCTTGGTGCTACGGACAGTGTCTTAAGCAGTGTGTTTGACTCTTACCCTTAGAATAGAATTACATAAGACACGCAGAGAAAATGGAGCACTCAGTCGAACCGTGTGAGCATCGGGAGTTTGACCTCCCTTTGGAGCTTCAGTTTGCAATGAAGAAAGCTGAACTCCAAAGCGCAGAAATGACTTGGGATGAGCTTCAGGCTGCTCTTTTAAACCTTTACTACACTCGGATGATGGAGTGGACAGCAGTCAAAGATATTATGGCAGGCGAAAATATCGAGATCACCTGGGGCCAACCAACTGATGTTGACCTGGCGGAGCTCGCGGCAGCTTGTATATCTGATGACGATGACGACGATGATGAAGACGATTACTTGCTTCAGCCGTTCTGAAAGGTGTCAATCAACCTACTAAGGTACCACTGACATTTCTTAAGATCTTCTAAAGGTTTACCTTTGAGCATACAGCGCCAAAGATATTTGATACAGCAGCCACGTAAGTAGCCACGAAATTCGTCTGTACTTAGTTGTGCCTCATGTGCTTCGATGCACTCAACCCTATCACTCGCCGTGTAGTGCGGAGGATGGTCAACAAGATCTGAATTCACAAACCAGAGGGTAATTCAAATGCCAGCTTAACGCATTAAGCCACGACGTTTAGCAGATTGTATTTTCATTTCATCATCAGCCTCAGGTAACTCTAGTACCAAGGTATGTGGCTTAGGTGATGCACCCAGTGCTACACCTTCTTCCATGGAAGGAATGAGTCCCGATACACCAGGCCGCTTCATTCCTTCAATGTGTAAAGGATTACGTTCAAGACCTCGCATTGGTGCTACCAAGCCACGATTATACATGTCTTGTAAGGGAACATCGTTATTCTGATTGGCTAGTGGTTGACCAAAGTCATCTTCGCCAATACAACGACACATCACCTCATCCATAAATCCGTCTAAAAAACCAGCTGCATTGTTATGCATAATATTTGAAAAGCTTGATTATCTCCTCTTACAATATTACTATGGCAAGTTTTTATGATCCCACTTACGATCCACTAAAGGACCCTGGATCCTCAGGTGTTGAAGTAACCGACTTACGACCAGAACAAGCTAGGGATGTTGATCTACGTCGTTTAGATCCAGAAGAGCGAGATATATTTTCAGACATTGCGCGAGACTTTGCATATACCCCAGGAAGAACAGGTTATAAACCAATTGATAACTCGCAGCAAGACGCACAAGCACGTCTTTCAAAATTCATGCAAGCAGCAAAGACTGCTGGTGAATACAAAAAACGTACTGCCATTGCAGAACCAGCAATTCGTGGAAGAACTCCTAGAGGTGCTGCTTCGATTGAAGGAGTTGAGCTGCCGAGTATGGGAGATAGTTATGGTGGTGGTGGCAGTAACTATGCTGACAAACCTAAGTCCTTCTCAGGTAGATCTTATAGTTATTAAACATGAGAAAACACAACCTCTGGCGGTTGATCTTGGTACTTACCTTTCCTATCTTGATAACTTACTTCACAAGGATTACCACGATAAAAAAGTAATTGCGTAATACCTTCATTAGCATAAATACGATTAAATAAAGGAGTGCAATTATTAATCTCCAATGTTAAATAGCCTTCCCACATCGCTTCTGCAGGAGTTATATTTACCATTATCCCTGAACGTGCATATGTTGACTTACCGACAGCTACAACGGTAATATCACGTGGTAGCTTTAATCGTTCCATAGCTACACCCAAGCAATAACCATAAGGTGGCAATAAGAAATAGTCACCGCGCTTATCTTTAAGTAGTTCAGTGGGTCTAAGAATTTCAGGATCAAAGTTTTTTGGATCACAATCACCTGATTGAACATTACCAAAAATTAAACACTGTTCAGGTGATAACCGAATATCATAACCATAGGAACCAAGGCCGTAGCTGAGAATTTTGCGTTTATGTTCTTTGCTGACAAGATGGTCAGCAAAAGGTTCGATCATCTGCTCTTCTTCCGCAAGTTTTTTGATTTCCCAGTCAGCTAAAATGCTCATACTCGTTGGTAGGTCCTGGACTAGCTTACAGGATCAACTCAGGATGTGCCCCTTCTCTTCATAAATACTAATGAATTTTTCTATAAAGTCTGCTGTGTCATTCTTTGGCGGCATGTAAACGATCAACGAAGTACACGTCTTGTGTTTAGTGAGACCCTCACTGGTTCTTTTTAGAAGTGTTGGCGGTGTCTTCAAGATACACAAAGGGAACTTAAAGATCCTTGGATCATACCTAATCATGTCTGGAACGTTAGTAAAGAACAAACCTTCTGTAACTTCTCCTGCCAACCACTCCTTATAAAGACGATTGAACCAAACAGCATGAGATGACATTAACGATGGAGAAGATGCTCTAGTCATTTTCCAACGTTGACGTTTCTTGTCCCAAAAATAGGCTCCTGCTGGAGGGAAGAGATACACCTTGCCGTACCAAGGTTGGCAATTTAAACCATCATCGGATGGTGTGTAGATTTCATCTGCACATACATGAGTGTTTGCAAACTCAGAACTTGCTGGATCAAGGTCAATACCTCCAAGTAAACCATGTGCTGCGGTAACAAGATCTTGGTTGGTAATGAATTCCCGATCTTCGGTGTGACTATGTATATTCTGTATTCCCATTAAGACTCAGCTGTTTTGTTATAGTCTATTTGGAAATAGCGAATGCCCTCATTGTCATTGATTACATAACCAGCATTCTCTACTGGATTAATTTTCTGTGCAGACTCAAGAATACGTCTAAATGTTTCTGCTAGATCTCCGTTGTTTTCTCTTTCAGATTTCTCTTGTGCCTTATGTATTTCAGAAAGTAACCAATAGAACATTGTGCGATCTTTATGTTCTGGTTGAAAGACCATTACACCTGGACCAGAAAGCTCCCAATGTTTACAGTACTGTTCTCCCATATCACCAAGAATCAACTTAAGTGTTGCGTCGAGCATCTTAGCTTTTGTTTCGTCCAACTCTGGACCGATAACAGAAGCAATTAAGTTTTCTCTGCGGTTCATTTTTCTATTAACCCTTGACGTACTAAAGACTCTAGCAGCTTACCAGTAGGTCTGTACAGCACTACCATTTTACCTAAGATGCCACGCTTTTTTACAAGCTTTCCATTTTCATCTTTAACCTTATCTAATTCACCTGAACGAATCAAATACTCCGCTACACAACGCAACCGCCTTTTCAAGGGAAGTTCTGCTTGTGGGAATTTACCGCATATTGTAGCTGGCGTAGGTTCCTGGAACGCAAGACGTAAACGATTCGCTAACGTCATGTGAGAATTCTCATCCTCTTCTTCATATTGTTTTAAGATTGTCAGGTATCTTTGTAAGCAACCATCATCAAAAGAACCTTCAGGCGGAAGAAAAAATTCCAACTGTAAAAAAAGGGATTCTGGAAGCACCTCATTGACATTGTCAAGAGTGACCGCTGCAATATCTACATTTTTAAAGCGGTGTGCCATTTTCCATAACCTTTTCAGCTGTGGTTGTGCAATACATGGAAGGAAGATTGTCACGTAAATCTGCCTGATCTATTTTCTTATTTTTAGCAAAAGAACGAACTAAAGTGTTCCAGGGGATACGAAGAAGTGCTTTTTTACCAGGATTAGGAGATGCGTTGACGTAATGAAGGCCCTCTACCCAGCCCTTACTTGGGTTGTTCTTACCGATAGAAATCCAATTTCTTACCGTCTGATCTGATATACCTAGACGCCTGCCACACTCTTCAGTAGAAATGTACTCGTCAGTATAGGCTTCTGGATTTAACTGATCCGTTTCGCCCTCTTGGTAGCGACTGTGCCACATTGAGGCCAGTATGTGCTTGATGCTTTTGAGTTCAGCAACAATATCCTGTAGCCCTTTAGGAATTCCGGTGTACATAACGACAAATAAGTCGAGAACATGCTAACGTTTTTAAAGATAAAACAACCATTATGGAAGACCAGATTCCGCCTAGCCAACCTTCAATTCCACAGATGCCAGAGGGGTCAATCTCCCCTGCACAACTTGCAGAAATGAAAGCTCGTGCCATGGAAATGGCAATACAACAGGGAATTCAACAAGGAATTCAACAACAAACAGTGCAAACACAACAAGGCCCAAGGATTGTTTATGTGCGTCGCAACTGGACTGTTGCAGAATTACTTTTGTTATTTGCTGTAGCTTGTGGAATTGTAACAGGAATACAACAGATTTGGAACTATGGCACAAATGTTTTACCTCGCATAGAAATTAGAGTAAAGTAAGGAAAACGCTTTATAATTAAAGTACGCACATATATTGAGAAGTAGGTGGCAAACCGTAGAATAAGTGAGTTTCCATCTATTGACGGAAACCAAATTGACGAAGAAGACTTGCTAACGCTTGTCCACGTTTTTGAAGTGGATCCAACGTTACGTAATAAAAAAATTACATTTATACAATTCAAAGATTATCTTGACACTTATTATCCTTCTACTAGTGGTGCTACTTTTAGTGGAAATATTACAGTTACTGGAAATCTTTCTGTAAGCGGTACTAGTACCTTTTCCACAATTACAGCTTCCGGTTTAACAACCGTTAGTGGTCTCCTAGTACAAAATAACGCTACTGTTAGCGGCGTTATAAGCGGAACAACAGTAACAGGTACATATTTACAAGGTACTTTTGTCAATGCAGTTACAGCCACAACCACAACAACCACAGGAACATCTAGTTTATTTACAAGTGGAAGATTTCAAAATTTATCAGGAACCACAATAACTGGTGGGCAGATACTTGCAACCTCGGGAACATTTATTAATTTAAGTGGAACAACAATTACAGGAACAACAGTAGAAGCTACAACAGGAACTTTCCAAACTTTAAATATACCTATTTTAGCCGTAACCGGAAATCTCTCCGTAGCAAGTGGCCTAACAGTTACTGGACTTGCCCAATTTGCTTCCGGCGTACAAGTCACAGGAACATTATCTGGCACTACGGTAACCGGAACTACAGCTAAATTCAGTACAGTTACTGGTGTTTCAGGTGTTTTTACTAGTCAGCTTTCAGGAGCAACGATTACAGGTGATACAACCTTAGTGAGTAATATCACTGGAGTGTCTGGTGTATTTACAACCAGGTTATCTGGTGCAACGATTACGGGAAACAATAGTTCATTTGGTAATGTTACAGGTGTTTCAGGTGTATTTACACAATTCTTATCAGGGGCATCCATTATTGGAGACACAGGAAACATTACACAATTAACAGGTGTATCAGGTACATTTACAAATCGTGTATCAGGTTTACTTGTAACAGGGAATACAGTTGCAGCTACTTTTGTTTCAGGTGTTTCTGGAGTATTTACAAGTAATATTTCAGGCGTAACTATTACTGGAACATCTGGTTTATTTTCAGTAGTTAATGGTGTATCTGGTAATTTCACAACTAAAGTTTCAGGTGCCATTGTTACTGGTGACGTAGCAGCATTTTCATCTGTTACAGGAGCTACCGGAACATTTACAACACGTGTATCTGGAACACTCGTCACAGGAGACACAGGTTCCTTTACGTCTGTAACTGGACAAGTTGCTGTATTTACAACCAGTGCTTCTGGCGCAACAATTACAGGTAACTTAATTCAAGGCACATCAGGAGATTTTGTTAATCTCACAGGTACTACGTTTGCTGCAGCAACTGGTAATTTTACGACCATCAATGCAGTTAACCAAAGTTATTCAGGAGGTTTAGTTTTTTCAGGTAATACCTCTACGCTTGGTTCAGGGTTTTTTAGCTCAGGTATCAGTGTTACAGGAACAGTTAGTGGACAGACATTTACAGGTACAACAGTTGCTGCAACCACTGGAACATTTGTTTCCTTAACAGGTACCACAACTACTGGTACAACTGCTAATTTTGTATCCGGTGTATTTACTACACAGGTTTCAGGCACAACAATAACAGGTAATACAGGTTTATTTACTACTCTGACAGGAAGCACTCTTCATATAACAACAGTATCAGGTGCTTCTCCTGCTTTAATTTGTTCTGGCGTTGTCTCGGGCAGTACCAGTGGATTTGTTATCCGTGGCCCTTTGATTATTTTATAGCGGTTTTGGTTTATACTATAAAGCCCGTCCAAAACAACTTGGTCAAGTCAAAGCCTTTACCGCTGCTCAAAGAACTATCCCTTGCTTTTAAAATCTCTCAAGATAGCCCATCTGGACTCTTATGGAAGAAAGGCAAAAACGTTGGGATGCCCGCAGGTGGTATAAGAAATGGACAATACTGGTATGTTAAGTACAAAAAAGAATCTTGGGCGTGCCACCGATTTGTTTGGGCTCTTTATTTTGACGAAGATCCTGCAGAGTTACAAATAGATCATATCGATCAAAATAAACAAAATAATAATATTGGGAATTTACGCCTTGCAACTTCTGCATCAAATTGTCATAACCGACAATTAACTCCTGCAATAAAAGAGAAAAAAACAAGCAAGTATAAAGGTGTTTACTGGCATAAGCCTAGAAACAAGTGGCGTGCAAGAATTGTAATTAACGGTAAACCAAAAGAACTTGGAAGATTTCATAAAGAAGAAGATGCAGCTAAAGCTTATGATTTAGCTGCAAAACAATTTTACGGACAATTTGCAGTTTTAAATTTCAAAGGCCCTTTAATCATCCTTGTTTAGTTTTTTCGGTTAAAATAAAGAAAAAACAAGGAACACAAAATGCCTTACGGAATTATCAAAGTTGACACAGTTACGTTTACCGATAATGGCGTAGATAAAAGTATTTCACTTTCTGGTTTAGTTCAAAATCCTACCTTCACAGGAAACATAACCGCAACTGGAACAATTTCTGGAGATGTAATTAGAGGCGGTACAACAATCTCAGGCGTAACTGTTACTGGTACAACTGCTAACTTTGTATCTGGCGTCTTCACTACACAAGTTTCCGGTGCAACTGTTATTGCCACAACAGGAACATTTACTTCACTAACGGGTACTACAACTACAGGTACGACTGCTAATTTTGCATCTGGTGTATTCACTACACAAGTTTCCGGTGCAACTGTTATTGCTCCTACAGGAACATTTACTTCCCTAACAGGTACTACAACTACAGGTACGACTGCTAATTTTGCATCTGGTGTATTCACTACACAAGTTTCTGGTACAACAGTTATTGCCACAACAGGCACATTTACTTCCCTAACAGGTACTACAATTACAGGTACTAGTGCTAACTTTGCATCAGGTGTATTTACTACACAAGTTTCCGGTGCAACTGTCATTGCTCCTACGGGAACATTCACTTCATTAACAGGTACTACAACTACAGGTACGACTGCTAATTTTGTATCTGGCGTCTTCACTACACAAGTTTCCGGTGTAACTGCTATTGCCACAACAGGTACATTTACTTCCCTAACAGGTACTACAACTACAGGTACGACTGCTACCTTCACATCAGGAGTCTTTACTACACAAGTTTCTGGTGCAACTGTTATTGCTCCTACGGGAACATTCACTTCATTAACAGGTACTACAGCAACCTTTACATCTGGCATTATTGCTAGTGGTACAGCCGCACTCCCGTCACTAGCCATACTTTCAGACCCAGACACAGGTATATTTTCCCCTGGTGCAAACCAACTAGCCATCTCAACTAATGGCACTGGGCGGTTGTTTGTTGATGCGAGTGGGAGAATTGGTATTGGAACAACACCGAGTACAGCCTTACACCTTGGCGGAAGCTCTGCACAAACAGTCAGGATTAACTCTGCTACTAGCGCTGCATTTCTTGGTGCCAGTGGTTACACTACTCAAATAGCGGCAAACCGCAATCCCGTTGATGGCTCGATTGTCAACACCGGAGCAGCCACTTGCTTTATCAATCTTGAAGCCGAAATAGGTAACGGCAACATCCAATTTTGCACCACTGCAAGTAATAACGCATCGGCAGTCGAGCGGATGCGCCTGGATTCTTCAGGCCGATTAGGTCTGGGGACTAGTTCGCCTACTAATACAGCAGGATTTGGCCAACAACTTCAGCTCACAGGAAATCTTCCATGTATCTCTATTGATAACACTGGAACAGGCGCAAATAAATACTCGCTCGGTGTAAATGCTAGTGGAGCCTTTGGTATATGGGACAATACTGCAGCTACATATCGGATGTACATAAATTCCTCAGGCCAAGTAGGGATTGGCTCTACTGGGCCTGACGCAAGACTACTTGTGTCTGATGGTACAAACATAAACACACGCATTGGGCAATTAACGCTTGATAACTTTACAGGCGAAGGTGCTGGTATTCGATTTAGCAGAACTACCAGTGACGATACATTGTGCGGTCTTGGCGCCGTAAACGCAGGCGATGGTGATTTAGGCTTCTTTTCTCGTAATAATCTTATTTTTGCTACCGGTGGCGCAAGCAATTATTCAGCTACCACCGAACGCGCCCGCATCGACAGCTCCGGGAGACTGTTAGTTGGCACGTCTAGTGCGTCTGGCGCCAACCTCCTGCAAGTGAATAGCGATGCGCTAGTTTATGGAATAACCGTAGGGCGTGGTGCAGGGGCAATAAGTTCTAATACAGCGGTTGGACTAAATGCCCTTTACTCCAACACCACTGGTAACTACAACACTGCTAATGGATACAGTGCCCTTAAATCCAACACCACTGGTACCCAGAACACTGCTAATGGATACAGTGCCCTTTACTCCAACACCACTGGTGAATACAACACTGCTAATGGACTAAGTGCCCTTTACTCCAACACCACTGGTACCCAGAACACTGCTAATGGATACAGTGCCCTTTACTCCAACACCACTGGTAACTACAACACTGCTAATGGATACAGTGCCCTTTACTCCAACACCACTGGTAACTACAACACTGCTAATGGATACAGTGCCCTTTACTCCAACACCACTGGTACCCAGAACACTGCTAATGGATACAGTGCCCTTTACTCCAACACCACTGGTGAATACAACACTGCTAATGGACTAAGTGCCCTTTACTCCAACACCACTGGTAACTACAACACTGCTAATGGATACAGTGCCGGACATGGCATTGGCACCAACGCAAACACCACTGGCAGCAACAATATATTCATTGGTTATCAATCTGTTGGGTCGTCAGCAACTGTTAACAATGAAGTTAGCATATACAACGGTAGTGTTGTGGCGCGTTTCCAAGGTGTAGCATCGGCTTGGGCTTTTGTTTCAGATGCCCGTGATAAAGCTAACATTCAAGACTTAACGCTTGGCTTGGATTTTATTGCTGCACTAAAACCCCGTAAATTTGAATGGAATCTACGTCACACTGATGCTGATCAAGGTAAACAAGCCGCAGGTTTTATAGCTCAAGAAGTCTTAGAAACTATTGAAACTTTTGATGCCTCTTACACTAATCTTGTTGACACTAACGATCCTAATCAATATACCTTTGCTCAGTCAAACATGATTCCTGTGCTGGTAAATGCCGTACAAGAATTAACTATTATAGTTAAAGAGTTACAATTAGAACTAGCTGCCCTCAAGGGCGCTTAACTTTCATTCCCCAAAGAGCCAAATGTCAATCCTGGAAGCCCCGACTGCTGAGCAAATTGCTCAACACTATTCCGCTGCCCTTGACAGCGTACGTCTCATCAACAAGCTGATCGCCAAGCCCAGCCGTACCTCCAATGAACTCGACACAATCAAGCGTAATGTAGAGCACCTAGAGCTAATGGTTGCCAAACCCTTCTGGACAACAGAAGACTTGACACCACTCACGGATGCCATTGAAGTAGGTAAGTAGTCACCTTCTCTTCTGACCCTCGCCATACCACCATGACCCAACAAGATTACCCCAGGTTAGCAGTCGGCTACCAAGCACCAAAGATTGATTGCCCAAAGCACGGGATTCACAGCCACACAATTGTGAGCACTATTCCAAGTCACGAAGGCTATTGGTGCCAAATTTGCTGGCTGGAGTCACTTGGTGAACCTCTGCCTGTAGTTGAGTAGTCAACGCCACTACTGTTCACCAACGCGGACAGTAACTGACGTAGTGTTCAACTTACTGAACATAATGTTTTTGCACACCGTAGGTCTGGTAGGTACATTTTTTGTTTGCTAGACTTGCTTTTTCACGATTTTAACAAAAGGCTATTCTATGAAAAGTCTAGTTAGGGCAAGCAATGTCTATTGACGACACTTCAGTTACAGGAACTCAACCCTCCTGGCGCCAACTAGCTGTTATTCCTGAGTCGGTACTCAAGGCATCCGTACTTAAAGCTTGTGGTGTGGTACCACCTGCTGCTGGAGTAAGTCGTACATTTGACGGTGGTAGCTTTCGCGTATTCGCAAATGTCCCCCCTGGTACACACAATACCGAGGGTGTGTGGTTTACGTTGTACCAGGACACAGGCTCACAACTGTTTACTAACCCTAAACAATTATTAAAAGCAGTACGTACATCACCAGGTACAGCTACAGGTGATGCCATAAGAACTTGGTTTACGTTTTTTACCTAACCTACATCCTGACTAAACAACACTAGACTTAATTTTATTATTACCGAACGGTAAGTTTTGGCCACATAATCGGAAGATATCCGACTTTCTACCCGAACGGGAACATCAAATGACACCACAACAAAACGACGTCCTGCAAGCTGCTGTTGATCTAGTAAATGGTGGAATGGACACGGAAGAAGCATTGGGCTGTTACCGCGTTATTTCTCAATATGTTCTAAATACAATTCCCCCTGACGCTAAGGAGATTGACGAGCAGGTTGAAACAACTAATCTTTAAGTAATGTAAGCACTGAAGTCAACCAGTTTTTTTGATAGCTTTTAACTCTCCTTGGAGCGCCATCTACATATTGAATACGTGTTGGCGGCTCTTGTTTAAACTCAACACGGTATTTTTGAGCAACAAATTTACCAACATTACTCATTTGATTGCGTGGTAAATTCTTTTGGAATAACTCTAGATAAGCATCACTTATGGTTATTTCCTCGTCCCCAGGGGGAAGAAGAAAGTCTGAGTTAACACGCATTGCGTTATTTCTAGCTAAATCTGAAAACAAAATACAATCCCTATCTTCAAGGCACCCTAACTCTTTAATAAAATCTACAGATTCTTTTAACAAGTTAAGTATGTTTGCGCCAGAAATTGCAGGTTGTGGTTCAGCTTTTTGTTTTTGTGTATTTTCAAATTGTTCAAGAAACCAACCATCCATCCACACTGCGAATGGTGCATTAATCCAGCGAGCCAAGTCAATAGCAACCTGGGGGTGAATCCAGGTTTCGCCCCCATCAATACCTCCGGCGCGGGACTCGATCAAAGCGTGGACCGAAATTCGGGCTTCGGTCGAAAGGGCTTCCAAATACTCGTTAGCCCGGTCCGACTCGCGGTATTTGGTCCACCGTTTGCCGTTGGCTCGGCACATTGCCGTGGCGTTAACGTAACTATCGCTGGTGCGTCGAGAGATCGGAGTGTCGTTCCATACACGAACAACAAATGAGTCAGAGGGTGTTAGGCTATCCATGAGAAGGTAAGGACGGGGTAACAGCCGTCCTTTTTTTATGGTAGCAAAGACAGGGATTGACCAGTAGTGCGTAACAGCGTAGTGTAACCCTTTACACCACTCAATCCCATGGCACTAGAACTCAAAGAATTATGGAACGCCTTCCTGGAAGAACGTTCAATTTCGCTGTGTCCCACTAGCCTTACATCTGATTACAGGCAAACCACAAAATGGTTATCCCGTTGTCCAGTACAAGACATCAGCGAAGCACGAAAGGTCATGATCTGGATACTGGGAGAAAAGCCTGTGCTTGCTTCCAGGCGTGTAGCGATGTACGCAAAAACAATGTACAAATGGGCAGCACAAGAAGATGTAGGACATATGGACAAGAATCCTTTGGCTAGCTTTAAAATGCCTAAGCCGCCACAGAAAGATGAAGAGATTATTGTTATTCCTAGAAATGAAATAGGTATAGTGTTAGCCGCATTAGCGGCAAAGCGTACATATAGGAATGTTAATTGGTCTTGGTACACAGAATTCATGCTTCAAACAGCAATGCGTACAGGAGAAGTGCGGGCTTTACGCTGGGATGATATTAAAGAAAATAAGATTCTTGTACATCAGAACTACACCCTTACACACGGTTTAAAGAACAGTACTAAAACCAACAAGAAACGCTGGGTCCCACTCAACAACAAGTGCCAAGAGCTTCTTGAAAAAGTACCAAAGGAAAATGATTTTATTTTTCCTTGGGATCGAGTAGCTTTTCAAAGTTACTTCCGTAAAAAACTAAAGCCTTTACATGACACAAGAGTAATTTCTCACCTATACCGTCCCTACGATTGTCGCCACACTGCGATCAGTTGCTGGATAGAAGCTGGTATTCCTGTACCACAGGTAGCATCATGGGCAGGGAACACAAGTGAGATCATCTTTAAACACTATTGCAACAGCACAAAAGAATACGAAATGCCAGAATTGTAAAAACTGACCTATAATAAGAAAAAAGAGTTTTATGACTGACGTTACTCCTGCTACACCTGAATGGAATATTGCTCAACTCGAACGTCATCTAAGAGATGGTGCTGTATATACCGCACACTGGACAGTAAATTTACAAGATCAAGGTGAGAGTGCTGGCTGCTACGGCAGCATTGGTTTTACTGTTGCTGAAGATCCAGAGAATTTTATTCCTTACGAAAATTTAACCAAAGAAACTGTCGTAGGTTGGGTGCAGGATGCCCTGGGAGAAGAACAGGTTTCTGATATTGCCACAGCATTAGCTGCTCAGATCGAACAGAAACTACATCCAACAAATGCACAGGGTATCCCCTGGAACAATTAATTCTGCTATATTTTAAACAGTTATCTACACATCATGGCTTGCAAAAAATCTGAGTTGGTTAGTGCCATTAATTCCTTTGGTTCGGCTCGTGCTACTGGTGATCACAATCTAATTGGTTTTGCTGTTAATCTCATTGGTCAACTAGTAGAAACTCTTGAGTTTGCTCCAGAAGCAGACCCTGTTGAGACAAACGAAGTTGATGTTGTTGATTGATTAAATCATGGCAGACAAACTTACCGATGCAGCTAGGTTCTATAAAGGACTTAAAGAACAAACAGATGCGTTTAATTGGCTGGAAACTAACATTCCAGCTGATAAACTAAAAGAATTCTTTGTTAAGTACCGTACGAATGCTTCTGCTCAAGACACTTATACCAATGATTGGGATGGTATTACAGCAGCAGCTAAAGTTTCTGGTGCCAAATATCCAGAATTAGTAGCAGCACAATGGGCATTGGAATCAAACTGGGGAAAACATGTCTCGGGTAAGAACAACTACTTTGGACTTAAAGGATCAGGAACTAATCAATCTACGCAGGAATTTATTAACGGCAACTGGATCACAATTACTGATGGGTTCCTTGATTTTCCTGACCTACGTACTTGTGTTTCCTATCTCGTTGACCGATGGTACAAAGATTACGAAGGATACAAAGGTGTTAACAACGCACCAAATCGTAATGCAGCAGCAGAACAACTTAAAGAACAAGGCTATGCAACAGATCCTGGATACCCCACGAAAGTGATTCAGATAATGGATCAAAAGCTTGAGGCACCAGGGGGTGACGTACCAAAAGTAAATCCCCTACCTGTTTTTTACATGAGTCAAAGGGATAACTACAGAGACGCAGGTAGAACATGCTTTAGTTCTAGTTGTGCCATGATGTTGAAATATCTGAAACCCAAAGCAATAACAGGTGATGATGACTACATTAAAACTGTGTTTACTTATGGTGATAGCACGGATAGCACAGCGCAAATTAAAGCTTTGTTTAAGTATGGCGTAGAAGCACGCTTTAGTGTTAAAGGTACAGTCGAGTTAATTAAGAAGCAAATCAACAATAACAAACCTGTTCCTGTCGGTTTTCTCCACCATGGTCCTGTAAATTCACCACGAGGAGGTGGGCATTGGCTTTGTATTATTGGTTACGACGATACTGGTTATATTGTCAACGATCCCTGGGGCGAAATAGATTTATTGTCTGGTGAATATGTAAGTACTAATGGTGCTAAACGCAAATATAGCTACAAAAATTTTAACCCTAGATGGCTAGTCGAAGGGCCAGGTTCCGGTTGGTGTGTTCTCACCTGAACTCAACGTTGTTTAGCTTTACCTACAACTAAAGCTAAGATTTCAATTACCTTATAGAACTGACGAACAAGACCGTCATCTTTTGGTGTTGGAGTCAAAGCTGTAATAACACTAGCTGCTGCATGGATAGCAAGAGCTACTTCGAGGTACTTGGAAAAATTCATGAAACTTACTTGATTACTTTTATTTTACAGTATTGATTTGTAAAAGAAAAAAGATTTGTGTTCTTCTGATATTTCCCACCTTATATCTTCATGTTTTGTAAACCATTTCTTCCACACACGAAACTGTTTATCAGAAACAGTTGACTCACAACGTAAGGCGATTGATTCCCCCTTTGGTAATTCATCTACCCACTGACGTACTTGACGTATTGCAATTGCTTGTGTTTTAGGACCAAAAGTGCCGTTTAAACTTTTATCTAATTTAGCTACTGATTTTTTCTTTCTACGATCCATCCAATCATTTATCTGTCGTTTGGAACGACCAATAGCTAAGCTTGCGAGCCATACACAACCTTTCTCTGTACGTATCCAAGGGAGCAAACGCATCTTAAGTAAGAGACCACCTGGTAGTACAACTGTTTTTGTTTTCTTTTTTCTTGAAATCATAGTCTGTTTGTTAAAGAAGCAAAGAGTTCAGGAAAAACATCTGTGCTTTGATGTTGGCTTTCCCACGCATTTTTCCACTCAGTTAAAGAATGGTCATGGAAACCAGCAAAAGAAGATTCTCCCCCTGGGTCTATGATAATTTTAAAGTCATCGTCTTGAGAAGAAGGTATTGGCACATCAATAAGCCAAGTAGAACCAGAGAATAAAGAAATAAACCAAATAGAAGTTGATGATATGGTAACTGTTACACCAAAATTTATAGTACATGTAGTTACAGAAAAAGCGTTTGAAGATATTAGTGTATTAATAATTACAGGTGAAGAAATAAGAACAGTAGCAGAAGGTGTAAAAGTTATATCTGGATTACTTTGAAACAAACCAACTTCAACAGTTATACCAGCATTGATTGTACAGATATTCTCAGTAAAAGCATTAGGCCGGTCAAAGTTAGAAGTTATTATTGTATCAACAGTAATAGTTGATGAGACGGTAATAGTCCGTGTAAAGTCAATTGCAGTTTCTTGTAAGAATAAACCAGATTCATCAGTATCTTCTAAGCCAACAAATAATTCTGTTACTGGAAATTCAATAACAACACCTACCTCATAATCAAGAGGTTCATTACGTGTTGTTGAAATACATATTAAATAACTTCCTACTTCCAATGGATAATAACGTTCATCACCACGATCTAAACGTGACCTTGCAAATGTGTTGTATAAATCTGACTGAGCACTCATCATAGTGTCCAGATATGGAATATAAACTTCTCCGTTTGTTTTTAAACCGTCAGTAACTGAATCAGCGTCAAAAATTGCTTCTCCCTGAATTGGATTTTTATTTAGATCATATGTTGATGTTTGAATGTACTGTGGTCGAGGATTACCTTTAGCAATAATAATCCAAGCGGGATCAGTAATTGTAATTGAAAACCAATTAGTATAAGCGCCTCCACCAAAACCACCGTTAGAAAGTTGATTGGTGTCAGCATAACCAACAATTTTATTCTTGGGACCTAAAGAACCTTTTAGATAACGTAAAGAAGTAGAAGAAAAGGTGCCAAGGTTTAATGGATTGTTTAAACTACGACGATCTTGAGCTACAGCAGAAGTGCGTGCCATTATTTTATCAATGTTCCGTTTGTATATTCTAATTCTGAAAACTCAACCTTCATCGTAGTAAGGTGCGTCTTTTGCACATAAGGGATTACGTATTACTTGCTTGTGGTACCGCTGAATTAACTCTTGTTCTCGCCCTTCTTTCTTTGCTTTGATGAGTGCCATTACATGCGTAGGTTCAAACGTACGTATAAACGGTGTTATAGAGGAAGGTGGTAAGCCAATATTCCAGCTTGAGACCAGATGTAATGGGTTGGCGCACCAGGGGTTACCACAAGCCCTAGACACTGTCATTGCACCTATATCACCCCAAGCACACTGGTAGATCACCTTGTGTGGTGTGACATTTTCTATCGCACGTCCAGTGAATCGTGAGCGATAAGAAGGAAAGCCAATGCGTTTAGGACTTCTGCTCCCAGGTAAATCTATTTCCCAACACTCATCAAGATCACCCACCTCAATGTTTTTCCACAGTTGTTCGTACTTGTGGTTGTAGTACGGATGAAGAAAGTTCGTATTGAAGCCACAGGTGTTGGACAGGATCTTTACGACACAGTGGTAACACCAGTGATTTTGTTTGTCCCTGATGTGGTGGTGGTGTGGACAAGGATAACCTTTGTAGTACCCATATTCGTCAAGCTGCCCTTCGTCGAGGCTGTCGATACCTGGGACATAACGAAAGTTAGTCTTCAACACCTTCTTGAGAACGTTTGTCATTAGACGTCTTGCATCCAAGGAGGATTAGGTTTTTTTGTTGTGCGTTTAGGTGCGGTGCTACAGAGCTCCTGACGGTTGTCCTTGTCTTTGTTATAGGAATGATGGGTGATGGAACAAAGATCAGGGCTTCGGCCTGTACGTAGGTAGTAGACGACCCTGTGCGCAAGGTATACGTCGGCGTCAAGTGACACTAGATAGTGGCCAGAGTGTTTGTGCTTGTGTGTGACGAACTTCTTTTTACGGGGGTAGTAAAGGCCACTGGGATGATCATCAGTTAACTCAACTAACTCTTGGATTCTCCAAAGAGGAGGCATTGGTTTGTAGTTGCGTCCCATGGGAGAAGCGTAGGTACAAAATAAGTATAGCGTTGCTTAGAGCTGGGAAAACTCCAAACTATAGGTATAGCCATGTTTTTATTAGTTCTATAGGGTTTCCGACAATTCGATGCAGAAATGTCGGTTTGTATACGCATTTAGGTGAGTCTCATGAGAATCGGTATAGCGAACGACATTTTGATGCAGAAATGTCGGAAACTCCATGAATCTAATGAAAATCGTGCTATACCTATAGTTTGGAGTTTTCAACAAGTTTCAGGCCAAAAAAAATCCCCCCTTGCGGGAGGAATCAATACTTATGTACTACCTACTTTAGGCTACACACCTCTTTTCGTTCACGTTCCTTCCTACTTTTTCTCTTCTTCTTCTCCTCCTTCACGATCTGCTGCCCCTCTGGTGCAACCTCATGACCTACCCCATTCATTACATCCTCAAAGATGCCGCCAAACTGAGACGCTATTGTGTCCCAACTAAACTGTGCATCTGTTACACGGTTGTAACAATCCTGTGCAGTCTTCTCCAGCAGCACTGGTGACTCATACAGTTCACACAGAATCTCAGTCAGGTGTTCCGTGCTAGGGCACGGCATCTCACGGCAGTAGTTCGTATCAACATCAATGTGATTACATTCAATTAACTTACCGTAACCCTCAAAGATCTCCTTGGTTGCCGTATGGTTCGGTACCACTTGAGCTATACGACATGCCGCATGCTCGAAGTTAACAAGCTCCCAGCCCCCACCTTTACACGTATTAACACCAACGTCAGCACAGTTATAGATCGACCGCAGCATGTCCACAGGTACGTTAGGAGGATTAGGATTATTAGCTGTCATAATGATCCTTCCATTTGGATCTAAGCCATTCTTGACCATCTCCCTACCAAATAACGACATCAAATCCCAACCCTGATCCTTTAACCCCATGTGCATATACAACTGTGCATTAGGTCTACCTACCGCAAACTTGGCAAACGCAGCGATCGTAATATCCTGCCTCTTCCTAAACTGATTGCGATTCCCATTCAAACAAATAAAGATGTCCTCCTTTAGTCCCAACCTTTTCCTTGCTTCCCCTTGATCCATAGGATAAAAATCCTTGGTATCCAACCCATGGGGAATAACAGCAATAGGCTTTGTCACACCGCCCTTCACAAATTCGTGTGCACCAAATTCTGTAAATGCAACCAACGCATCCCAATCATTGATATGTGGATCAATACCACCTACCCAATTCATTGAGTCCATAGTGAGGTACCCAACGAACTTAAACTTCCCAGCTTTATGTAAATCCTGAATCTGTTTATATTGTTCACTCACAATCCATGGATCATTCAAACTAAATACGATGTCAGGTTGTTCCTTTTCGACAATCTCACGAATCCGTTGCTCGCCAAAAGGAGCCGTCTGATGCCTGTTGGAGGCTGGGTACATGCGATACAGAACTTGCTCATCACATGGGTCACCCCACCAATTAGAAGCCATGCAAACAATCTCAAAATCATCGCGTAGACGCGGTAATATTCCACCACTTACCCTGGCAAAACCGGTCATTGCCACCAGATCGGCGCACCAAAGAACCTTAGTTTTCTTTTTACTCATGTTCAAATGTGTTTAACTGTATGTAATATATCGTATTTATAGAGTAGTTTGACGCTCTACCTCTTGTTCTTTTACGTCTGTTGCACCCAACTTTTCTTTTATGTATTCCACCGCCTTATGTGGGGTCACACCTTCTGGATTACAAGTATATAAATCAACAGCAGCATAGCCTTGCTCCGGCCACGTATGAATAGAGGCATGAGATTCCGCAAGTAATGCCAATAGTGTGACGCCTTGCGGACTAAACTTCTCTCCAAAAATACGCAATAAGGTAGCGCCAGACATGCTTATGGCTGTCTCCATCACCTCCTGCAAATAGTCGTAGTCATCCAGAATCTCACGGGGGCAACCGTACAGATCAAGAATCATATGCTTACCATGTCCCACGTTTGTTCTTCACCAATCTCTATTGTCTCATCAGTTTCCTTAATTAGTGTTTCTCCATAATGTTCTAACCATTTAGCCTTATTCAAACCCACTTCAATAATAGAAGGATAGTCTGAATGTTTCTGAGAAGCCTCGGCACGACAAGCAACATTACCAAACAACCAAGTATTACCTTGTTTAAATTTATAAACATTTAACCCCAACTGGTGCTTACATGCATCCAAGAAATTATTTTCAAACCTAGAACGAGACATTATATTGTTACCAGATCCAGTAGAGAACTCACAATAGTTTGGATATAACTGCCAACCAGCATTAACATATACTGTACTAGTTTCTCGCGGTGCAAGTTTTTTTTGTCCTATTTGACAAACAGCACCTACATCAAAAACAACACAATGTTCCATCCAATCCAATAACGAATTTGATTTCAAGATCTGTTCTTTATTGTGCTTAGCAAAAAACGGTACTTTCGTTGTTGTTTCCATAAGGTATTCACGCATCTCTACTTCCGACATATCAAGTAACCAGTTAACCAACCCTGGAAGCAAAGAAGCAAAATCTCCGTACGGCTTACCTTTATCGTTCATATCAATAAGGATACGTTGCTCTGCCGAACTACCTTTAAATGGTTTATCAAATGGTATCGTCAGGCGTCTACGAGCCAAACCAGAAGTAGGGTCTGTTGTCTGAATAGGTTCGTTAGCTGTAATTATGACGAGACCAGAAAACTTAAACGGATTCTGGGACCCAGATTGAAACTTACGTTCCTTACGTATTAAGTCACCACCAGTCAAGCCTTTTAACATGGCTACCGAACCGCCATATCGTTCAACATCATTAAACAATACCAACTTCTTCTTATATAAGTTCGCTGTCTCGAACCTATTCTTCTCAATGTGCTCCAGGCTAGACGTCATAGCATTGTCTTGTCCTACCAGTGCATGTGCCAAGTTTGCATACGTCGATTTACCTGATTTACCTGGACCTACAACTTCAACAAACTTCTGTATCTCTGAGTGACTAAGTAGTACAGCACGAAGCCAAGCCCTTAACACTTGAACGCGACCCCAATCATTAGCTTGTGTACCCTTCAACCACTTAATGATATGTTCACAATCTGCCCCTGGATCATATTCATATGGCAACTGTTGTGTCATATGTAGTTTCCAATTAAAAGGCAGCAGTTCTCGCGTTTGTACATCCAAGATGCCATTAGTGAATAACAAATAGTCTGAACCTTCATACCAATCGTCATCCAGAAGGGAGATGCGTAGTTGTTCTACAACATCTGTAATCATGGACATACTGTAACCATTAGGCAACAGCTCACCTTTCACATATTCAATCTTATCTTTTACCGAGCCTTTCATTTCGTTATCTGACAGGCTACACCACACGCCTTTAGAACGGTATTCATATAGATAGAAGCAGCCATGTTGTTCGCTGTACTTAAGGTGCTCACCATAAAGTGCCATTATGTTATCGGCAATTTCATTGGCAGCCCTGTTCCTAGGTGGCTTATCACCATCACCTTCTTTTGTGCGTCTAGTCCTTTTCTTTTTTTCCTCTTTGCTTGACATAGGAACAACTGTTATCAGTTGATCTTCCACTTGTTGTTGCTGTGTATACTCAAATGTGTTTTGCATTTCCGCAAGTTGTTTTGCTATATGTTCTAAGGTTGAATCGTCTACGCTCATGGCGCGGTGTTCTTGAGACGGTGACCACCCTTGTTCTTTTGCCATAAAAATAAGAGATCCGACACCACGTCCACCCTGCTTATTAAAGCCAAGCCAACGACTGTGACATACACCTTCCTTATATTTAGGCGACTGTTTAGACCATTCATCCCATTCATCAAGCAAAGATTCGTCTAAGGAATGTAATGTCTGACCTACCGTTAACCAGATGTCATAGTCATCGGCAGCCTCTGGTGGCATACCCCATGTAGCCTCTTTTGCCAATTGGATATCTCGTTCGAGACCCATCTCAGCTTCAATAACAAACCCTGGGCCTACGACGCGAGAAGTTTCGACGGATGGCTTACCTTGCCTTGCATTCTTAGTAATGATTCCAGATAAGATCCATTCAGGTAACTCAGGCAAGTTATGTACCCACTCGAATCCCAACCCGTCTTTTGTGAAATAACCCTCAGTCTCTGGATGCATACCCATCAACACCCCTTGGTGTTTAGACCAAAGGATTTCAAGTTTTTCTTTGTTGGTTTCTGAGTGCCAAGTGTACTTATTTCGTATGAAGTGCTTCTGATGATCACGACTTACTTTGTATAGACGGCGTTCACGACCTACTTTTCCACTACATATAGTCAGGGTTGGTGGCAATGCTTGAGCGTATGGGAGCTCTGCTGTTTTTTCAATGAGATCGAATACGCTCGGTCCATCAACATCAACCCAGCACAACCCATAAGGATGATTGTAGAAAGGACCGCCCAACAATCCGATAGCCTTACATTGTCCCGAAGCAAGTTCATCTTCAATCTCTGTGATAGTAAAGGGTTTCAGTTGCCACCCATGTGTATACGGATCTTTATTTGGTCCTAACGGAGTAAGAGGCCAATCAATCGGTATTAAACTAATCTTAATCTCACCTGGCCTTACTGCCTTTTGACTTGTACTGGTCATGCTACTGCCTTTGTTTGAATGACTTCCACTTTAAACTGCTTCTGGTCGAAATACTGTTCTTTTATTAATTCATACATATGTAGGTGCATGGGTGTTGGCAAGCAAAACACATCCCCTTCCACCGCACTATCCATGCGGTTAAGTAGAGATTGTGACCACTCGCCCACGCTAATCACGTGGGTGTTCATGGCTCTTTTTTTCGGTGTCTTACAATCTTACGGCTGGCATACCCAAAGAAAACCAGTGGAATTCTATAGATCAGTAACCCTTATGCTCCTCACCAGAGTCCTCAACAACCCATGGTGCAGACAGACGCATCTCCCCACCTAACTTTAAGGACTCACCAGTCTGTTTTTCTGGATCAGGAGCGTACTCCCTATAGATAGGCTCAGCTTGTTGTTTACGTTCTTGTTCAGCCTCAATCTGATTCTCGAATTCAATCATATCTAGTCGCGCCTTAAGCTTTGCCTCAAACCAAACTTTCTTTAACCATTTGATAATCGCCTCTATATTTACCTTTACAAAACTTAATAACACAGGCATTACCTCATCTACCCACCCAATCTAAATCAAATCTGGATCATACACATTACAATTACCAAGCTGCGTGTAGTACTCATTTACTACAGCATACCAATCATCGTGAATCTTATTCAAGAAGTTACGAGAAATCTTAAAGACCTGAGTTCTTTCTGGTGTAGATACCAGTATTGCTGCTTGCTGTACCTTCATGCCTAACGTTTGCTGTACACCTAAGTCATATGCTGCTAATTGCTTTAACGTTTTCTTAAACTTGAGGTTACCTCCCAGCAAGTCGCGCCACTCCTGAGATCCCTTCTCTACATTCTTTGGCCAGTTCCGTGAGTACGGCTTAACACTAGTCTTTAAGTCAGCCAACGTAAGTTTTCCGTTTGCTACACCAATGATATCTGGGCTACCACACCAAGCACGCCCCTCTTCATCCTGGCCCCACACCCTGCCAATACCATCATTTGAAAGTGTGAACTGATGGTGTTCCAACATAGGAGTCTCTGCCCATAACACCTCCTCAAACTGATCAAGAACTTTTGGCATACCATCCCAGAACGGAGAATAATCTTCGGGTATATCCGGAGTCTTATTCCCTTTCAAATATTGTTCCATCCCATAGTGAATACTGGTACCCCTCTCAGCAGCAGCTTCCTTCACGCCTGGATTATTCTTAGACCACATTTCCAACTTTTGTTTGTTGGCCTCAGATGCAGTCTCACTTAAAATAGTAGTTACCGATGGCGCCGGTCCCGTTACAAAAGGAGTGTGATAATGTCTCTTACCATTGATGGTGACTCGTGCAGGCTTCTCGTTTAACTTCTCCAGTAGCTCAGAATCCCCTTGGTATTTACCCGTAAGCTCGTCTACTATGCTTAAAGCAGCCATTGCAAGAGCAGATGTATTAGTAAAACTGTAACAGATTTTTTACATTGATGCTCACCTTACATGACAATTGATTTGACACGTTTCTATTTTGATCTTGATGAAGGTCGCCCTACATCCGAATGCCTACTTGGCTTTGCATGTCAAGACGTGAGTAAAGCAGATGCAGATACGTACGAACAGGAGCTACAATCCTTACAGATCCTTTACACACGCATAGAACTCTAGCCATGAAATCAACTCAAACCACTTGGAATGACTACTTCGATCCAATCAAAACACGTCTTGGTGCCAGGCAATTAACCTTTGAAAAAATCTTTCAATACTTAGATACCTCCAAAGAACCACTCATCGTAGAGACCGGTACCTACCGAGAAGAAAACAACTACACAGGCGATGGTTGCTCCACCCTTCTTTTTGACAACTACATCGACATCCGTGGCACTGGAAAATTAATTTCAATTGACAACGACCCAGCGGCTTGCGCCTTGGCTCGTGAGAACACCAAACATGCCAAGGTAATAGAAGGTGATTCCGTTGAAACACTAGACACCCTCTTTGGTCCAATAGACCTTCTATACCTAGATTCCTACAACATTACTGACTGGAATAACGATTGGGCTCCAGCCTCCCATCATCTAAAGGAACTGTTTGCAGGCTACAACCTTCTTGGTCCAGGTACTTTAATTGTCGTAGATGACAACATCAAGGCAGCCGACAGTAGACGCCATGGAAAAGGACGCCTAGTACATGAATTAATGGAAGCACTTGGCGTAGATCCGTACTTTGATTCCTATCAAGTTGGCTGGATTTGGTGTTAGAACTATACTAGGAATACCATAAATCTCAACCATGGCACTCTCCAGTCAAGTCAAAGGTTCATTAGATGAATCAGTCTCTCATTTACGTGAGGCATTAGCTTTTGCTGCACGCACTGAACATCCTATAATTGTTAGTGCCATCTCTGAACTCATCTGTCGAATCGACACCTTGGATCAGATGAATGACATTATGCAAAAACTCAAAGATAAAGATGACGATACAGTTGCCTTCCGAATCGGAAAGATTTGAAAAGTTCTTTCTAGAACTAGAAGAAAAAATCCCAGACCCAGGAAAAGACTGGGATAAGTTCTTGCGTCCATGTAAGTGGGATAAAATATTAAAGGAACAAAAACAAGAACGTAATGCCCCAAGAGGATAACAAATATACCAAACCAGAATTACGTGAACGTATCAAAAATCGTATCATGGCTGGTTCCAGTGGAGGTAAACCAGGCCAATGGTCTGCACGTAAAGCTCAAATGGTTGCCAGTGAATACAAAGAGAAAGGTGGTGGCTACCAAGGGGGAAAAGGTGAGAAGCAAAAAGATTTAGAGAAGTGGGGTAAAGAAAAATGGGGCACTAAAGATGAGTATGAAAAACGCAGCAAAGCTAAAGCTGCTGCTAAAAAATATAAGGAGAGTAAGTAATGTCTGATAAAGCAATTCAAAAAGGTTATACCAAACGTTACCTACCAGAAAAGGCATGGGCTTCCCTGTCACCAGAAGAACGTGAAGACACAGACCAAAAGAAAAGAGCTGGTAGTAAACAAGGCAAACAGTTTGTTGCTAACACTGAAAAAGCAAAGAGAGCAGGACGTGCAGCAAGACGTTACAAAGACAATAAATAGTAGTATACTTACATAAGAGATATCTCTTAATCATGGCCGTAGAAAAAAAGTTTGTTCCTGGTAAAGGTTTAGTGCCAGTAGGAAAAGAAGAAGCAGGTAAGAAGGGAGCACCAGTACCACCTAAGAAAGGTGCCGTACCTCCCAAAAAGGGAGCACCAGTACCGCCTAAGAAAGGTGCAGTACCACCTAAAAAGAAAAAGTAAGGTAGGATCTCTGATATAAAACATCAGAGATTTCTGTGACAACCCTTGTTGCAAACGTCCCACCTATCAAGGTATGGGTTCGTCGTGAGTACTTGCGTGATCTACGTGATGGCTATGGTGAGTACACACCTGGCTATTGGGTAACATGTAAGTCATTAAGTGGTCGTGCCCTTTATTTTGAAACATACCTAACCGAGTATGGTGCCTTGTATGACAAGCTACCTATTAGTGCATTCTTATCCTGGGATCCAGACCATCCGGACAAACCCAAACCACCTACACCAGATCTGGCACTAACAGACCTACAGTTTTGGAATGGTTTTGATACCGGAATTACAATTGTAGAAAAGAATTTAATCTATAACATGGGTTTTGAAGTCCTGACACGTAGCGCAGGAGTCATGAGTGGTAGGTATATATTTACAGTAGACAACTACCACCCGCATAGGAATGAACCTGATTTCTACTTCTCAGAATTCCCCGACGAGCACAAGTCACATAACATCGTGGAGCTGGACAATGGTCAAATTGGTGCTTATCCCAATAATCGCTGTCGCATGGTTGACGCATCTTTAACTAACCATGAGTTAAAGACACCAGACTTCAAGGTGTCTACACGTTATTTTGATGTAGAACACGCACCTAAGTGGGGCAGGCTTGGAGAACAAGACGATTACTTTTGGAAAACTCCAAATGAAACTGTATAATAATTGAGTACCCGCTCTGCATTGCTCTGCATTAGTATCGGGTTCAGTGTACTTCCGGCTAAACGGGAGGGTGCGTTCTTTGATCTTGCTAAAGAACCCAGCGGGGATGGGACCCGCAATACGGGATACTCGTTAGGCCCATAGCCTAGAAGGAGGTCCCAAAAATATAAAGGGTGCAGCTAGGTCAACTGCATTAAATGTACCTCGCCCCGAAAGTCTGGGGTCGCCCTTTACATTAATATTTTGCTTGAATGTTGTAACCACTTTGCGGTGTAATTAACCCTTTATTCAAGGCAAAATTAATTAAGAAAGAAGCAGGTAGTCCGCCTTCTTGTGCATCAGAATAAATATTTCCTTCTTGTGTATCTGTTGCTAAATCATCGAATTTGTACCGATCAGTAACTTCTTTTAAACGAGGATCTACAGTAAAAGACCCAAGCGTTAACGTTGATGGACCACGGTCTACGTATCCCCAGTTCACAGGTAAAAGAGTATTTGACTTTTGTGTATTGACAAGTTCAGGATAATCAGAACTTTGGGAAACAAGTCTTGAAATATCTTGTTTAATTGAAGTTGGTAAAACCGTTAAAGGATTACTAGTACCACTAAGATACCGTCCAAACATTGCAGGAGCAGCAGGAAGTATTCCGCTTTCAATACCTTTATCTAAAAGAGGAATGGCAATTTTATCTCGAATGTTTACAGGCGTGATTGATCTTGTAAGTTCTTGAGCTTTACGAGTTACTGGAGAAGCAGTACCACCCCCTGGTAACCAACCACCAGTAGCTTTATCAGCCTCTTTATATTTTTGATTAACTTGATTTAAAAAACTTTCAAAAAGATTAGGCATTAACCATTCCTCAAGGTAGCCTTAACCATCCATGCTGCCTTAAAGATTTCTCCTGCTAGTTCTGCTATATAATTCTGAATATCAATGGCATGTACTTTACCAGCAAGTTCTTCTACCTTTTTACAACGCATAGCAAAATCTTCTAGGTTTTTATAGTACGTAATTAACATTTCATTACCTTTATAGCTAACACAATTCTTAAACCCTGGGGCAGCATCAGCCAATCCTTTGGCACACATAGGCATTAAGTAATCCATGGACCTAATGAACTCACCTAACTTATCAAATTGATCTTGATGTGCTTCGTATTGTTCTTTCAAGAAAGCATGAACACCAAAGAAGTTAGATCCTTCATAGTTCAAATGTATCAAATGAGATTGTGTCCGTAATTCATTTAAGTAGGAACACAAAGAAATACATTGTTGTATAAAGGCGCCTACGTCGCCTTCCTTAGATTTACTAGGTGCTTTGATCTTAGCTTGTGGTTGAGGTGCCTCTTGAACAGGAGGGGTTTGAACCTGTACTACATCTTGAGGACCGGGGGTGTACATAGTTTTTATTCAGTACTTTTATTTTATCAGTGACGTGTCTTAAGTGGCGTTGATAGAATACATAATTTAGAATAGTAAAAAACAATAGCTATGAATTTTTCGGAAGCTTTCTTTGTTACATACGACACATTAACAGCACCTGCTTCTGGTGTGTCAACTTCAGTTCAATTAGGAGACAGAATTAATACAAGGAACTATGTCTTGTTTACTACTGTTGCAAGCATTAACACTAACGTTATCGTCGCATTAAACGGTTCAATTGATGGTACAAATTGGTCAAAGATAATTGCAAACCAAACTATTACCGCTAATGGTACGACCCATTACAATATTGCCAACCACCCAGTTAAGTACGTACAACCTGTCTTTGTATCTGAATCAGGCGGTACAGCAGCTACTGTATTGTTTAGTCTAGGCGCCGACTAAGTAATAACATACTTACTGCGACTCTATACTTCTTGCATACTCTTCTTTCCATGTAGGTCTAAGGTGACCAAAATCCCGTGGCTCAGTAACAATAGTTTCTGTTGTACCACAGACATCACATGTACCCATATGACAGGTAGAAAGAAAGTTAGGTGGACCTATATAGTTACCTTTCTTATACCAGTCACCATAAGCTTCGCCACAATTCTGGCAGACCCACACAGGATAATCTGATTCTTTGGTACGTCCCATTAGAATACAGTGACATCAGGTTTGTTATCTAAACATTCAAACAATTCATTAGCATTATTGTATTCTTTTTTGGTAATATTTCTTAGTGCTTTACATGCTATATAGAAAGCTTGATACACTTCTTTTCCTGTTAGTTCATCCATAGCTTCACAGATAGTATCTGCAAAGTATTCTCTTGTTTTTTTTAAACACTCAGCATGTTCAATAGATTGTGCTGTACTCGCAGTAGTATCATGTAGCTTTTCTCTAGAGTCTTTAGTCACCAAGGGCTCATCTAATTCAGCTACAATGTTTTGCTTGAAGGATTTAACGAGTTCCTTTAACTCTTTAGAAGACCCATTAGACCAAGCTTTAGATTCTTCAGGGGTGTACGAGCTGTTCATTGTGTTAAGCGGGTTGGAGGAGGTTGTCATTGTAAAGTTGGATGGCTTCAAGCATTTCAAAGTACCGTTCACGCATGACAGGGCCAGCTTCACGGATACAAAAGTCTTGCCATAACCCAGTATATAGTCCTTCCATGGGATGTCCAGCAACGGCTCTACCAGAACACTGGTACATACGCTCCATAAAGTCCACACGTTTCTGTTGTTCTACAACATCCCAGGCGTAAAGGTAATCAGTGTTCATGGAAGGATGTGCAATTGGATGCGACGCCAATAACTTCATCTAATTCAAAAAGTAAAGTATGAAGTTCATCTTGTAAATACTCCACGACTTCGTCAGGAGTTTTACCTGCAAAAGGTTTATAAATGAGTTCAACATCCACCGATAGTGACACGGTGAGCTTTAGCTTTGGATCGGGTTCCATCAATCGAAGTAAACGTTAGTCTAGGTTAGCAGAAAAATTAAGTTTAAGGAGCTGGGCTAAAGCCTAAACTTTGAGAACCAAAAGCAACCTGTGGGTGTGCATCCATGAGAGCTGCGTTACCCGCATACCTTCCCAATGAAAGACCCTTCTGTCCTTCTACAAATCCTTTACGTGGGTTACCTGCTCCTAAATTAAAAGCTTCAGATGCCAATGCTGAATACTTACCTGCAATTTCCATTAGCTATTTAGTAGACGTTCTAATGACTGACTTTGGTTCTGCTGGTAGTAACCAAGACGTTCTTGAATGACGTGGTAATAATTAATTGCTGCGTCTGCCATCTCAGCTGCATCCATAGAAGCAGCTAAGTTTTCATTAGCTAACATTGCTGCCGTCAAGATAACGACAGCATGTTCAATCTTTGAACCAATAGTAGCAGAAAGAGGAGTCCCCTCTGATGTGAACCCAGATATAAGATTAACTAATGTGGGATCTACGTCCATGAGACTCCTTATCTTTCTTTAATTGTAGTTCAATTTACTTTATTACTACATGGTTTTTCTTTTTGCAACCAATACCAATAGGCATTACTAGCATTCTGATGAAACCGTTTACCAAAAAGAAGTTTTAATCTTTTTGCTTCCAAGTCATCATGCTCATCTCCATGGTATGGTATAACCTCATTATTATCTTTTAACATGTCAGCCTGTAAGTCATTCATCTCCAACTGGAGATCAAAGTCCTTAAGAGCATGGTCATGACAACTCATTTTAATGCGAGCGTCATCTACATTAGTCGGCGCTGGAATCTTCAGGTAAAAGCTCTCTTGGATACTCGGATGCAACCAAGTCCATTCTTGATTCATTAAAGATTCGTTTGGATCTGACACTATAGTCTTGGACAACTTTGACACCGGTCGGGAGTTGTTGTCCATTTTGATAGGCGCAGCGTATGACATCGAGATTAGGGAGGACTTTAGTGGTTGTTTTAGGTTCTGTTCTATCGGATAGAACTTCTCCTGAGAATGAACGTAGCACAACTCTTTTAGTTGTGGTTGTTTCTTCTTCCATACAATAGGTTGACTTTTCGTCAATGTTCCAAAGCTCCGGGTCCGAGTTGATTTCAACAGTAAGCTCCTTTTTTTTAATGAGAGTGAATTGATAGTTGCGGCCAGTGATCTTGTTGGTATCCAATGGCAGGACCCGACGTAGATAACTTAATAAACCCTTAAGAGATTTAAGTTGTGATGTGTGGTGAAGCTTAGCTGTTGCAACTAAGTCACCTTCTTTTTTGATACGTTCCAACGCATCTTCATGCGCGGCCATTGCATAATAGATACGATCAACTTTCTCTGAGCGTAAGTCAATACAAGATTCCAGTTCAGCTTTTGCCAAGTCCTGGGACTCAGAAGTGAGTAAAGGAAGAGACTTCTCAAGGGCAGCATAGTGTTCATAGAGTTTGATAACAGAAAGTTCTTTGAGTTTGGTGCTAGTAATTTGAGCCATGGTTCAGATGAATTGGGATTTGATTTTGGCGAGTACTAAGGCCAGCATTGCTGCGCATGCTGTCCAAAGTAAGTCTTTGGCAAAGGGAAGAATGTAAGCAAGAATGGTTTCAAACATTAAATTGAATAGGTAGGTTTGGCGGTGCTTTTCACGTCATCACCAGGACGGTTCCTCACATGAACAACAGGAGTCTACTCACCCCTCCGTGTCTCCTGTGATATTAGGAGGTAGGTTTGGTGGTGCAATAATAAAGACTTCAAGCAGATCATCTATTTTTTGATTGACTTTTTTTATTTGATCAAGAAGTTCATCATTACCAAATAAATCAGGACTTAACCTAACGTCTTTCATAGCTTCAGGATTGTTTTTCTTTTGGTAACGACGACATTCATTATTCGTCTCATAAACAAGCCCATTGAATAGTTCCAAGAAGACAGGAGAATCTACTGGAACATATGTAGCAGTTTCTCCATATACTTCTTTTATTGCTTCTGTAAAATACTTATGTGTTGCAATATACGTTTCAATTAGATTGGCTGCATTGCTTGAAAAAAAATCTTCGTATTGTTCAAATGGAAGTCCGTATGCATCAATGGTCATGGTGAGTACCGTCAGGGTTGAGGAGATTGTGGATAAGGGTTTCTTTACCCTCTTGGCTTAGGTTACTCCAGTAGTCAAGCTCTGGATCAGTTTCGTCCCAGTCAATTTTCATTAGACAGGGACTATTGTCTTCTTCTGTAATATCAATGGCTAGTTTGGTAAGCCATGCATTTGGATTAGTCATGTTTAAAAGCCATCCTTAGTTGAGGTAGTGAGGTACCAGGGAATGGTACATAGCCTGCATCAAGCATATTAAATAATAGATCCCAAACATGGCGCTGGCTAGTTTGGTAAGCCATGCATTTGGATTAGTCATGTTTAAAAGCCATCCTTAGTTGAGGTAGTGAGGTACCAGGGAATGGTACGTAGCCTGCATCAAGCATACTAAAGAATAGATCCCAAGCATGACGCTGAGTAAATGATTCTTTAGGTTTGTAAGTACGCCAATGGCTAAGGGGCGCTTGCACCCCAGACTTAGTGTGTAGTAAAAGGAAACGACCATCACTGGTATGATTCATAGGAGGCTGGTACCACCAAGCAACACAAGTGTGTGGGACACCAGCAGGACATGCGTCACGTGCCTCAGTGCGTTTGGATAGTAGGCTTCTGTATTTAGCAATCCAAGTTAAGTGGATGCAGTGTGGTTTGAATCCTTCGATCTCTTGTTGGAACAAAGGTAGGTTGTTGAGCTGACGTTGAAAGGACCCACATGAGCAGTTAGGTTCGCCAAACATGGGCCGTTCTTCTTGCACTGTCTCCAACTCAGAGTCCAAATCAGGGAGCCGATCTGGAAGCCGCAACCCGTCCGGTGCAACCAAATGCCCAAGGTCTGTGTGCTCTGACTGAAGCAACGCCTTAAGTTTTGTTGGATCAGTAAGACGAATGAACTTATCTGCCCATTGGCCTTGTAGTTTTGCATTGTCATTTAAGTGTCCAAGTGTGTGACTGTAGTTCCAGCCTTTGAATAGGATGTAAGAGTTATCGTGCCAGATACTTGGCCCCCTGTAATTAGGTCCAAGGTATGAAAAGAAGTCCTTGAGTCTGTGCGTATAGGAAATGAAAGTTGTTTTAATTGCATCCTTTGGATACAACCGTTCAGTACCATCGCGATACACAACAAGACAAGAGTCACCTCGCAGGTAAATACCAACCACGCCAGAGTCATCGAAGTCTGGAAACGCACGCAATATATTTGTTCGCGTGTAGATGGTTGTTTGTGCTGCATTAAGTTCAGTATGTGTTGCTGTAGTAGTCATGGTTCAAGAGGTTACAATGAGGATTAGTAATTGAGTAGTGGCTAATGTTGCAATTTATACTGTCGCCAGAAGATATGTTCTGGCAAGAGAAGATGACTCGACAAATTAACGACTGCTCATCTATCGCTGAGTTACGAGAAATGGCAGTGTTACTTACCAAGATTGCAACAACAAGGCAAGTTGTAATCAAGGGACTAGTGAAGGATTCACTGGATCTGATGCAGGAAGCTTATCATCCAAAAGGAATGAACGACGTTCCCAATGACGAACTGTAGCTCTTGTACGTCCCAGCAAACCAGCCACCACTTCCTGGGTCATACCTTGCTCCCTTAGTTTTTTCATTCTGTCAAGCTCTTCTTGTTGAACAAAGTACTTTGAGTTAGAACGATAACGACCTTGAGTCTGGAACATTATTGAATTGTTAGTTAGTACAAAAGCACGTGACTCCCAATAGTAGATAGTCTTTCGATGGCAGTTGTACATTGTTGCAACAGTACGTTGACTGTTACCTGATTCCCTTAGTTCTTTCATGTGATTGAGTTGTGCTTGAGAAAATTGTTGGGTCATTGTAAGTAGATGTGAAAAAGGGCCAGCATAAATGCTGACCCTAAGTTTGGTTTAATTAAAGGCTGTCGTCTTCACCAGTAATTTCATTGCGTGCAGGTAGAACCTTTACGTCAACTGTGTTACCGGAACGTGAGACAGGTAGAATCTCTACACCTTCTGCAATACCGTAGGCACCACCAAGTTTCTTGGCATCCTGACGAGCATGTTGGTTGATGTAGTCTTCAAATATTCCTTGCATCTTCCATGTAGATTCACGATCTTCATCAGGAATCGACATGTTACTTAAAGATTCGATTGCAATTTCTTGCGAACTGTAATCAGGAATCTCAAAACTTTCAATGGCACAGATTTCTACATTGTTTGCACCACGCATCTCGTTAGCCAAGAGGGGAGTAAACACTGTAGTGGCATAGAACTTTTCATTGAATGCCAAAGGGATTTCAGAGTCTAATGCTTTGCTAAGGCATTTAGACATTTCTTTTTCATAAAGCTTAACTTTATCGCTGACATCAGTTCCATTTAAGCCCTTAAGAGTAAGGACCATTGGAATCTTATGCGCCCTTCTGTTGTCTTGAGTTAAGACATACACAAGGTATTTTGTACGTACGCTGTACTTACGTTTGTACATGTTACCTTTGCTGTTCTCCAGTTCAGCAGCAAGACGATCGTTATCGAACATCTGCTTTACTTCTGGATCTTCAAAGGTACCAATTGTCTGACGCATACCGCTAGTCTCTTCCACCATAAGTGGAGAGCGCAAGAGTATCTGCAGACGAGGCTCAATGAAGTTTAACCCTTCTTCAATGGAAGTATTTGGTGCCATACCAAAGGTTTGTTTATAGTCCCAGATAACAGAACCATTTGCAAACTGATCTTCAGTAGCAGTCCATCCACAGGTATCCAAGTCGGACTTGCGAACAAACCAACCACGTGTTTTAGATTTGTTTAACGGTTGAATGGTAACTAGATTCTGGTAGCCAGAAACAAATTCTTTGGACTGGAACATCCGAAAGGAGTCAAGACTCCTCTTAGATACCAGAGAAGAGGAGTTATCACTCCCGCTTGAGGTGGTTTTCTTAGTAGCCATGAGAGCAATCATAGTAAATTCAGAGGACAGGAATGCTACGTTTAACGTCCAGCTCGACGTCAATCTTAAATAGAATCAAATAGGAGATCCATGTGTTCGGTACTCTTCAACCATTTCTTCCATGCTATTTAAGATGGAAGCGTCATAATGTCCACAACCTTTTAAAAAGTCTGTAAACCTATGCATAATTTCATCAGTAGTTACTGCTTTAAATTCGTACAAGATTCGGTCTTCACCATCTTCATATAAGAAAGTGAACTGGTTGTGTGTAGTAGTCATCAGAAGGGAGGTTCAGATTCGTTGAAAGTAGGAGCTGAATACACACCAGGTAGATCAGGTAATCCAACACTGGTTGTGCCCCAAAGACTAGCAGTTTCCACTGGATCTGACAAGGTCGGACCTGTGCTAGCTACTTGTGTTTGTGGCTTAGGTGCCACTGGTTCTGTTGAACTAGAAGTTACCTTAGGTGCAAGAGTCATTTGTACTAATTGAATTTTTACATACGCACGTTTTTCTTTGGTGTCTTTATCAATCCACGAATCGGTTACTAAACGACCACGGATTGTAAGTCCTGTTCCTTTACGTGTGAAGTTTGCAAGTAGTTCAGCTTGATTTAACTTATCTTGTGCACTGTTAATAGCAGAGAAGTTAAACAGATCAGACTGATTACGTCCTGTGTTAACAGCAAGTGTTTGATTACAAATCATCAAACCTTCTGGTGTAGTTCTAAATGAACGCGGATCTTTTTCATCAATGTCTTTTACACATCTTCCGGTGAGGATGACATCGTTAAAGATCGGGAATGATTCAGTAACCGCAGCGATAACTCCACCATGTAGTGAGTGCGTACGGGTGTCCAGATCATGCCGTAGCTTCGAGCCATGTATGTAGATCCGTGTTCCCTTGGGTAGGTCCTTAAACTTGTCGCAAGCTTTTCCGTAAACATGAAGTTTGATGTGAGTTGGAGATTTGTTTCCTGCAGGTGGAAGGATAACTTCCGCACACAGATTGGATGAAGTGGCACTGGTGAATACCTCACGAGGAGTCTCGTTCAGTACAGCGCATGCGTCAACATAATTCATTTGATGTCAGGGGTTAGGTGGTAGAGCAGTTTAACGTCATACTCGGAGGACGGTTAATCAGTGTGTCGCTGACCAGTCAGATCCTACACGAGAATCTCCTTCTATAAGACAAAGGAACTCAAAGAATTCCTGTGCTTGAGGGAAGGCAAGCATAGCTTGTTCTCTAATCTGTTCTGTATATTTAGGGTTGCAAACCAATTGAACTTCATCATGCACCATCAAGACTTGTTCCCACTCCTGACCATGGGGTAAGGACAAGTTTGTTTCGATGTTCTTATGTATTGTTATTACAACTTGTTTCATTAGGATTGCACCTGCTGATTGTAACAACACATTCAAACCTTTAAAAGGTGAACGACAATACAAGACACGTTTGTCAAGACCAATTAAATGTTGACGAGTCAAAATGTAACTCTCAATCTTTGTTTTAAGTTCAGCTAATGCAGGCACACCTTTAAGGAATAAATTCATTGCAGTTTTTCCTAGATTACGCAAAACTGTTTCATCTTTTTCATGCGGATTAATAATTCCTCCCATCTTCAAAGAACCTGCACCATATAAACAATTTCCTGTAATGGTAATACAATCCCCTTGGCGCATAACAAAAGATTTATTTTCGGTACGTATACAAAATACATTCTTCTTTCCTATATAAGTCTTTTGTAATTTTTGTCCAGTAACATGACCTTTATTTGCAATGCTCACATGCATTTGTGTAGTACCACTAGCATTGAGTGATGGCTTAGCAACATGTATTACCCCTGGAAATTCCAGATAAGAAGCAACTAAAGCTGCTTCATAATGTTCATTACGTATTTGTGTCCAATGCCATTTCTCTTTTTGATCTGGTTTACATGATTGAAAGCCATCAGCAATTATGAATCCAGATAGCCAAGCTTTACGTTGGGCTTGGTTCATTTTTAAAATAACTTTAGTCCAATCTGTACCATATTTTTGCCACTTCCAATCAATGTCAATTGGCAAAGATTCAGGTTCAACTAATAGGGCATTAACAATAATATTAGATTCAGTATTTATTTCTGTTGTTGTTTCAACTTTAGACACCATATAATTTTTACCCGTGCTCCAACCGCAAGATACATTTCTATTACGTTTACGTTTCTTTACATACCACCGATGGTCAGCGGTAGCTTGTACTTTGAATGAATGATTATGTTGCATTTGCCAAACATCATCTTCATGTTCAAGTATGATTTCAAGAATAGGCTTCCATTCTTTTATTTCTTTTTCTTCGTTGTAAGTTAAAACTAATTGACCAACCTTTAATTCATCATATGTTTTCCATCCTTCTTTTGTAAGCACTGTTGTTATATCAGTAGGAACACAAGCATAAAGTAAACGCTTAGCTATATCCCTGGTTTCTACACCAAATAACTTTTGGTTAATGGTATGTATATCTGATTCAGGATTAATAACAAGCTTGGCATATTCACCTTGATCCCAATAAGCTAAGTAACCAGCAAGACAACGCAGCTCCAAAGCCTTGGCATCTATACCAATCATGTCCCATCCTTGGGGCGCATGAAATAACGCACGACACTCTTTACCATAAGGTGAATAACCAGCAGGGACTTGACCCATGTTGGGATGACGATGACTTGCACGACCAGTAATACAACCGTTAGTAATAACATCACCGTGCATACGACCAGTGTTGTTATTAACAAGCTTGAGCCAAGCGTTGTTACCATCTTCTATTTGCCCTAAACGTTTTTTAATTAACATGTATTCAGCTAAAGGTTTAGCCTCTGAGTATGGTAACTTTTCAATTACTTCATCATCAAGAATTGGATTACCTTTCTCTGTTGTCTTCTCTGGTTCCCACCCATACTTACTCTTGAGTCGCTCAACAATTTGCTTACGTGAACCAGGGTTGAATTCTTCTATTATTGTTTTTTCAAATGGTACGTCTTTCACATAACCACGGGCAGTATTATTCACCTTAGGTGTAAACCAAGTCTTATGTTTAATAGGTGGAAAAATTTGTTTTAATTGTTCTTCTAGTTCTACTTTCTTTTTTCTAAGGTTATCTACTAGATCAAGACAGGCGTCCACATCAAATGGAACACCGGCTCTAATCTGTTTATTAATTGCAAGTGCGAAGTCGTGCTCAAGTCTAAGCGCTGATTCAGGATACTTCTCCTTCACAATATGCTTATATAACTTTAGTGTTACTTGGACATCTTGTTTACAGTACATAAGCATCTCCTCTGAGTATTCAGAGAAGTCTTTGAAGTCAATCTTGTTATCAGCAAGACGCCAACCCCAAGCTTTAAGTGATGCATTACCTCTTATCTTCGCTGGTACATTTGGATACTGTTCTATGTCAAGGTCATAGAGTTTTTCTTTAGGCCAAATGATGCGTGTACATATGAGCGTATCAATGATGCGTGCTTTGGCGACAAATGAATGTAGCTTTTGGAGGACAGGGAGATCATAAAAGATTATGTTGTGTCCTATAAGAACATCAGCGGTTGCCAGATAAGCAATAGCATCATCAATGCGATCAGGCCCATAAGCAAAAGTTTCTGCTCGCGTGACATCATAGATGACAATGCAGAATGTTTTAGTAGCTTGATCATAAAATCCGTCAGTTTCTATATCAAAGATAAGCCAACATTCATTTGCGGAACTGGGACTCATCACAAATTTTGAGGTCTTCACTGTTAAGTTTTGTGTCATTGCTTTTAATCCATGTCAAGATTTGTTGTGCACCAGCCCGATGTGGGTTGGAATACATTCTATTGATTGCGCCTTGTGAGTCTAGTGGTATTAGTTCAAATTGCATAGCCTCCATATTGGAATGGATGGCATATGGTTTGTTGTCTTTCCAGGTTGCAATAACGTAGGACATAAACTAGTTGAAGGTGTGCACCAGCATAGTACACACCTTTAGTTAGAACGCAACCTTTATGCTACTTTCTTCTTGTTGTAACCAACAAAACCACCATCCTTCTTTCGTTTGGCAAGTGCTTTACTTGCGTCAGACCCTGCTCGTTGGGACCCATGCACCAATAGTGCAAACGGTTTATCTCCTAAACAATGACTATCGTCATGGTCTATCTCTAATCCACGTGTAGCCGCCTCTTCTTCTGTGTATACAACATAAGCTATACGTTTAAACACATCCGGATACTTAGGAAGTAAGTAGTCAAGTGTGCCACCCACAGATGCGGTCAACATAAAGTTATTAGGTATACTATCTCGCAAGCTAAGCCACATACCTAGTGATTTAGTGTAGGCATAGTAGGTAGTATCAGGATCTTCTTGTGCAACTTTAATCCAAGCTGCCATATACTTCTCTGTCCAAAAATCACCACTCTCATGTATACGTATAAGACTCATATCTGTCTGTACAATCAAAGACAATTTGATTAATGCACTTAATTGATTGACTTGATTCTCTCCTGAGTACAAAGCTTCTCTTAATAGATCCCAGTTATACCAACGTGCATCACGTACATTAGGTCTAGTCTCTGCCATGGCAGCAAAGCATCTGAACTCAGGTGCAATTGTACCTGTGAGCTGTGGTAGATCAGTAATCTTACCGGTAGTCTTGTCAGCAAATGTCTTACATACACCAGCATGTGGGCACGTGTACCCCGCTGGGATATTAAAGATTAATCGATTAGAAAGTTTGCCATTGCCTGTGCTGAATTTAAGAAGTTGCATGGTGTTGTGTAGTAATGGAATGTAGTTGAGTTTAAGGACATCCTAAGTCCATCAAAACTAATCAAACCAAAAGTCATTGAACTCTTTTGTTTCTTCCACAGAACATGGCGCAGTATCTGCACGTTGTTCTAAACGTTTGTTTAACTTTTCAAGATCTAATGAATCCAAAAAGTAACAAAGCTGTTCTTCTCCTATACACCTAAAGGCATCAAGGATAAGATCTTTTTTCTCCCTCTCAGGTTCTGCATAGTATGAGAATAAAATTCTTTCGGCTTCTTCAAAACCCATTGGATCTCCAGTAAGTCTTAACAGAACATCACTAGGCATAGCATCAATGATCTGGTTGATTACACCATCAAGAACTGTGGGCCAGGTTAAGGGTGGAATAACTTCCATAATTTGATCTACAAGATTGAGATCAATGAACTCAGGGCTGGTGGTATCAGTCATAGGTAAAGCCCCCGCTAAGGCAGGGGCATGAGGTGTACAGGAAAGTTACGCTGCTGTAGCGCTAGTAGTTACAATAGTAGAACTTAGACCATGTTCTTTTAATTTATCTAACATATCGCACATGATATTGGCATGGCGATTGGTGTCATCCATAAACTTAGTTGCACGTTCAGCTGAGATGGTATGCACGGAACCATTGGGTTCAATGTATCTCCAGCTACCGTCAGGCTGCGGATCCCCTTGGAGCGCAAGACGTTCAGAGTTATGAACGTATCGTAGCTCCAGATTGTGGAAGTCTTGTAGGCCATCAGGTGCTGTCCAGGTAGCGCCAAGGTTGTAACGCTTGTCTTGATCGGAGTAAGCATGGAATTCAGGAATGAGATGTTTAAAGGCAGCAAGGATTTGCATGTTGTTGTGTAGTAGGTGAACGTATGTCTTGGGCTTACATCAACGGATGTTGAATGCCAAGTATAATTAATATGTAACAATTTAATATTATATTCTTATCACTAAACTTACATTTTGTATTTTATAAACCAAGATAAGAACGAATTTGTTGCTGTAAAAATTGTGATGCAGTAGGTAAATTTTCTTTTACTTTTTCAAGGCCAGCTGTTTGAGCTTGACCTGTTAAGAAATTTTTTTCAATAGGTTCATCATGATATACACTTACACGTCGTCTGCTTTCAGGATCAATAATAGATTGTGTTCCTTTGATTAATGCAATAGGTTGAGCAACCCAATCAACACGGTTAAGTTTAGGATTAATTCTAGCGTTAAATCGCTCTGTATCATTTACAGGAATTGTTCCTTCGTATTTAAGAACATCTGGTTTCTGTTGTGAAATCATACGATAGTCTGGATCAACATCTAATAAATCGAATGATGAATTGTATTGAATGGGTGATTGTCTTGTTGTTAAATCAAAGGCACGATACCCCCCTGGGGATTGATATAATTTAATTGTTGCGTCTGGTCTTTGTGTTAAATAGTTTTGAATGCGTTCTTCTACGTCTCCTAAATGTCTAATAGTTGCATTGCGTTCTGCATGATAAGGACCAGCTACATCCCAATCCATCATTGGCGTATCTTTAAATCCTATAAACTCTTGAATCATGCCAGGCGATTGAACAGTTGCACGAGATTGGTCTGCTGGTAATTTATGTTGGCGTTTGTAATGAACACCTGGTTCTAATACATAATTAATTGTTGGATACTTTAATGTTCCAGATAGATTAGAACGAACTCCCATAGATCCAAGAACACGATCAAGTTCTAAAGCTCCTGTATCAATGTGTTGTTGCAATGTACGTTGAGCAAACTGTTGAGACTTATGTAAAGCTTGTGTTAAGTCACCGTTATTTTGTCTTGTAACAATAGGTCCAGGTTCAATTGCAAACTTTTGTTTTGCTTGAGAAAACAATTGATTAAACAATTCTTCTTTTGTAATAGAAGAACGAGCAGGATTAATTATTTGATTGATACTTTTTAAAGCGCCGTTCATAACGAGTCCAAGCTTTATATTTTAGTTGTTTGTATCTGTTGTACAATTGTTCATTTTGATCCATTGCTGTTTGCCAACATAACTTTTCAAGTTTGTTACAAAGCTTATCAGCTTGATCAAGCAGTTCTTTTGTCATTATACTTCAGTGGGTTTGATTTCAATAGATGTTGAATACCAAGTATGATCATAAGGTAATGGTTCAGTACCATAAGACCATGTGTCATAGTCTTCTTCATTACGAGGATCATCTTCTACGAGAATGTAATGTCTTGTATTTGTTTCGATAAAAGTACCAAGGTTTCCCATAGCCATAGCTAGTAGTTGATCATCGGTGTAGTGTTGTGTCATGAGATAAAAACGTAGTCTGGTACTACTGTTTGCTTAAGGTAGGTCGATTACTTAATAAGGATTAAGTAACCGACCTATTGGCAGATCAGTTATCTAATCTTAGTTCTTCTTCTCGTAGCTGCAATGCTTTGCTAAACATATTTTCATAAAGGTTTCTTTCAATATCGTTGAGCCTGGCATTGGACAAACCAACGATCTGGTCTACGTGCATAACACCGTCTGATACCTTAAGCAAGACAGTGAACTTAGGTTTGTTGTTGCACATGCACAAGACAATGAATGCCTTCTTAGCTTTAACGTTATTAGCATATGAGTCTGCTGTACCTACACAGTTACGTACTGCTTGCCCCCATTGGGATAGCTGGTGCGTATCTTTTGGCTGGAAGAATGTCCAGGTTTGTCCTTTGTTAGGTGTAGGAAATAGATGAGATAGTTGATCTGTATCTTTAGGTTCAAAGAATGTCCAGTTCTGTTCTTCATCTAACACTTTGATAGGTGTGGGGAATAGATCTTGTGGTAATTCTTGATTAGGATTCTTTATTGTCCATGCTTTAGTCTGGATATGATCATGGAATTCTTCTATGCGCCAACGCTTAGGTGGATCAATAGTTTCACCTGCTGTAAGTATCTGATCAAGCATTGCTATCGTATCTCGCAATGAACTAAACGTAGCATTGTACTTGGTAGTATGCGAATAGTTTGTGCACCTACTCAACCATTCCTCTGTGAACTTGGTGATAATTTTAAAGAAAGATTCTACTGGTAGATAAGTATTAAGCCAGGCATGCACTAAGTCTGGTGAGGAAGGTGAAGGCCATAAGCTATAGATGCTAAGTGTTTTGAATATGTCATTGCTTATAGCAGTCTGTAAATAATCAACAGGGCAAGCAGGCCATATCTTTAGTACTTTATTAATCCAGGTAAGAATCTTCTTTATGTCTTCATGTATATCTACTAATACATCAGGTGACTTAGTGTCTGGATGATTGAAGGCATCAATTATCTTTTGTGCTTCTGTATTAATGTAACGTTTGAACCAAGGTGTATCTAGTATATGTTTGTTGTTATCATCTAGATACTTCCTATATAGTTCTACTCCTGGGATCAAGAAAAGATCTTCTGGTGTATGTAGAATTGCTGTGAAGTTATCTGCTATACGTAGGATATATCTATAGTTATTAGTCTTAGGATCAAGTCTCTTGAACATATTATGTGTACCATCATCCTTCCAGTGAGGTATAGTCTGCTGAAGTTGGTCAGTAAATAGTTTAATTCCACGTTTGATTTGTACTAACTTCTGTTTGTAACTAGTTGCATTATGTGCCCAGTACGGTGTAGTTAACCCTGCTTCAATACTGTCTCTTGTTATGTAGTCCGTCCATGTACAGAAGTCAATGCGTCCATACTTTTTGGTGATAACGTTATCCATATTAAATAACCTTCCATCTTTACCGTAGGGAATATTAAGTTTCTTAAATGCACTAGGTTTAAATGCGAATGATATTCCATAGATGTAGTCTTCTCCAGACTTAGGTAACCAGGCTGCTACCCATAGGCTTTCTATGTGGTAGATAATAGCCTTGACTTCGCCAGTATCCTTTTGGAATACACGGTACCTATCTTCAACTGGATCAGCATTGATATTAGTAACTGCTTGTAGCAGTTCTTCTTTACTGACAATGTGAGTAGGAATCAGATCATCTGGTAACCCAAGGGTATTACGTGTCACCTTAGGTTTAGCAGCTGCGATAACTTTCTTTAGTTCAGGGTCGTACTTGACGAGGTGTTGCTGAAGGTTTGATGGGAGTTGGAATTGCATGAGTTGAGTTGTAGTTGGGATGTAAACCTTTTAACGTCATGTTTAGGACGATTGGTTTACTTGTAAGTTGCGTGTATATACAAGTAAGTTACTCGTACATACTATAAGTTACTTGTAAATACCGTACTGTCTTTCTTCTTCTAGTTCATCGTAGTGCTCTGACATGTAGTTAGTTGCATTACTAATAAACGTAGAGTACTCAGAATCCCAATACGGATGTCTTATCACCAAGAAGTCTGGATGTATTGACTTCTGTGGTGTAACTGGTACATGTTTACTAAAGCCCGTAGCTAGATAGACTTTACCTCTGGGACCACGTACTGTGATATACCAAGGTTTGAATTCGATACTAAATCCAATCATGATAGTTAGATGTCAGTGGAATCAACGTCGATCCAGTCAAGAGAATTACCACGATTTAATTCGTGGATATACTCTTCTAGATCTTCTGTGTTGCTAGGTGGTTTGTCCTCTACATAGGTGGAAGCAGAACATAAGCCTGGCCTATGCTCTGCTGGTTCTTCCCATGTAGCAGGACTAACTTGAATACGATCTTCTATCCATGCTTCCGCATAGACTTGATATTCGTTGACGCCTGTGGGATAGACATCAACATGTCTTATAGCCCAGATAGATGACATTAAAGTACCTCCATAGGTTGACGAATGGGTGCATTGAACATAGACGTAGGTCCATACTTAAGCACAAGATCTGGAAAAGAATCTAGAATCTTTTGCCTATTGAGTGGATCAGCGTAGCGTAGTGCAGTAGCAAGACTTTGTACAAACTTACCGCCATGCTGTTGCATTAGATCGGTAAGCTGGTGGAATTCAGAAGGTGTCATACAAATTGAAGTGAGGTGAAGTGGTTGTTTACCTGGGACTTACACACCGAGTTGGCGTCGGTAATGCCCAGATCTTTACATTAATTTAATGTTTGGAATGCTTAGTCCTGTGCCAGGGATACTAAAGGATCCTTTGACACCATTGGGATTGGCATTGAGAGTTAGTTGAAGCGGACCAAGTTTGATTGACTTGGTAAATGATTTAACTCCATGTTCAGTTATGTTTACACCATGGATGGTGCGATCAAAGCTGATGAGTGAACGTTTAGTCATTTCAAACCTTCGGGTAGGAGCATGTCAATGTCTGTTTGATCTGAGAAGTTTGTCATAACAAATTTCTTACCATCTGGTGTGACAAAGCCACCAATGAAGCCAGCACCTACACGGTCAGCTGCTTCTTTCATCTTTGCTACAAAGGCCATAGCTTGTAGTTGATCTGTGTTTATTGAGTTGGGAATGTTGGGAAGGTTAGATGAAGTCATGTTGATAGGTTGGAGATTGGATTGAAGTAGTGTACTTGGTAGGTAAGGGATGGATAGAAATGTTAACAAAGGTTATTCATTAACATTACTAATAGAAGATTAGGTTCCCCCCTGGTACCCCAACGGGGGGTCGAGGGGGGATAGATGTCAGGACATTGTCAAGACACATAGTGTGTGCCCTTATCTTATGTATAGATAACCTCCTGCCCAGTCGGCACGCTCTAGACAGTTTGCATAGGATGCATCGTCTAGTAAGTTGTACCTTACGTGTTTAGCCGGAGACTTCCAGCCTGCTGGTTTGTATACAGCACCTGTCTGTCTACTGACAAAGGCATGGACTGATCTACTGGTAACACAACCCATGGAACTTGTTACTTCCATGATCTTGTAATACTTATTACCTTTGTTAATCTCAAAGGTCATGTCACCGTAACGACCAGGATATTGTTTCTCAAAGCTACGGATTAGCTTGGAGATAAGACCGTCGATACGATCTTCTATTGTTTTTATAGTCTCTTTGAGACTTGTTGTGGATGCTGTGAGCATGTGTTGAATTGCAATGGAGTGTGAGCAGTTTAACGTTAGGTATAGACATTATTATTACAGTGTCAAGACATTGTCAAGACAAAGCTTAGATACCTATGGGACGTGTGATTTAGCTATGCATTTCTTGATGTTGTTGCCAAGCACAAGCATGCATTTCTGCCATGGTTACTGGAGGCTCACCCCCTGTATTGTCGTACAGGTATTGAGGTGTTGGATCGTAGTCAAGATCATGCTCGATCTCATTCTCTAGTTGAGGAATGATCTCCTCTTTTAGGAGGGCAAGCATTGAAAGTGTGAGGTCTTCACATCCTTGTGGACGCTTGCTTTCCCTTGCTACAACCTCATTCAGTTCTTTGAGAATACGTTTGAGTACTGTGTACTCATTGATGCGTGTTGAAGTGGTAGTCATGTTAGGAGGAGATTAAGGTTTGGTTAGATACCTGGGACTTACCCCATGGTGATGGGTGCCCAGGCAATTAGATAACGTTGAGGATACGTAGCCAGGAATCGGGATGATCAGCTTCTACCTGATCGAATACAGGTGTGTAGCATTCATCACCTAATGTCCATTCTTCTATGTCCTCTAGGCTGGGGATGTCGTACCAACCGATGAGATCTTCTTTCTCTTGCGAGGTGTAGTTGTTGCCGGCTGGAATCCAGTAGCAACGTAAGACTCCTTGTTTGTTACGGAAGACATTGCCGGTGCAGGGGATAGCTCCCTTAGGTGCGTCTTGGAAGTCAGGTTCGACTTCGTATTGCTCGGTCCTTTCTTCTGGTGTAACAGGTGTGTACCCGAAGGAGGCAGCGATCTCTTGAGTGATGGGGTGAAGCATGATAATAGTTCTGTAATAAGGATGGAAGTGAGTGTGATGATGATGAGGATAAGGTCATCCTCTGTAAGTACTGATGTACTAGGTGTGTGTTTCAATGGGACACTCCATGGTAGGTTCAGGCATCTCCTCCCTCATAATCTTCTCTTGCTCATCAGCAATGTCAGAGAGGAAATCAATTTGATCTGCGGTATACTCTTCTGCATACTCTGATCCCCTGGTAGAAAACCTAAAGGTATAAGTAATGCAATGATCGCTTACCGACAGTAGTTCATAGTCTGTTGCAGGGCATGCGTTTAGCCATGCATGGAAAGCTTCTTGAATAGTCATGATGTAGATAAGTGTGAAGGATAAGGTAGACATGGAAAGGACAAGGCTTAGACACCTACGGGACATAAGTAAAACTTATATATAAGTAGGTGACTCTTGGACTTACACCACGAGTGGATGCCAAGGTTCATGATCTTCTATTAGTGCCGCACTAATTGTGAGCTTTGGCTTCAAGGTCCTGTCGTATGTGCAGGTGTAGTAGGTACAGCTGTTGGAGCTGTGACATCTACTCCCACGACTGCTGCGCCAGTGGCGGCAGTAATGAGGAGTGCGAGGAGAACACAGAGTATGTTCCCCCTTCTCTCATGTGATCGGCGGTACGAATCTAATGTTACGTACCTACCGTTCTTCATCTTGTAACTGTTCTTCATTAGGTGCAATGGCAATGGTGTAGCAGAGTGTGAACCCTGCAGGAAAGCCTGGTAGTACTGCCGGTAACTTTATACCCCCTGGATATTTATCCATTAGAAGTATAGACGTGTACCTATTGGTTGTACCTCAGGCTTAAGTGCAGAGATCAGACAGCCAGTGCTTCCTCTAGCTCATGATCTTCTATTAGTGCCGCACTAATCGTGGGCTTTGGTGCAGCACCATTAGCAGCCTTTGGTAAGGCGCCAATGGTTGCACGCACTCCAGTCAGCGTCAACTCGGGACACTTGAGTGCTAACATCTTGCCGTCTTTTAGGTAGTGCGTCCTGATCTTATCGATCCGAACATCATACTGGGACAAGATAAGTTGTTGTCCTACAACAAGTGTCTTGTTGATGTATGCAGTTAACAACCCATTAGAGTTGTTGAACTTAACGCGGCAGCTACTATTGAAGCGATCGTTCACTGCGACGGTAATCGCAAGGAACTCTTTGCCTTCATGGACGGCAACTTCCATGTATGTAATGTTGCCGATGATGGTGTTGCTAAACATGAGTTGAATTAAACGATGGTGAATGCAGAGTGAACTCTGCAGGAAAGCCTGGTGTTACTCAGGCTTACTTGCAAAAATCATTCTGGAGTTGATGTAGATACTTGATGATTCCTTTAATCTCATCAAGCTTAAGGTAGCCAATTGGATTAGCTGCCCCTGGAAACCATACTTCGTAAGTAGGTTCTTGACCTGGATCGTTATTTCCCATTATTCCTGAACCTTTCGGTCCAGTAACAATGGAAACTTCGCCGATGTAGATATCTTGATAAAACAGTTGATAACCACCTGTTACACCAAGATGCTTTTGCCAGCCTGTTGCTAAGTCCATGGATACCCTTTGGTTGTGCGGTACCCATCTCCGCTAAGGGTAATGACTGGGCTAGGGTTTGCACCTAGCCACCCGCTTGTACGGATCAGCTTGCTTGACGCATCTCCACTAATATCTCAACCAGTATCTGGTTGTAACTCTTACTAGATTCTTTGGAGTGATATTCTGCTATCACTTGTGCATCATCTAACTCTTGGTTGCTGAAGGTGCCCATAAACTTGAACAGTTGTTCGTAAGTAAGTGTCATTGAATTAATGCTGTGCAGGTGCCCATCTCCTGCGGACTAGGCAATGACTGGACCAAGGTTTGCACTTGGTCACCCGCTTGTACGGATCAGCTATTAGTCACACGTAATCTTGAAGCAGGAATGTAATCTCCTGTGATACGTGCATCGAGCTGTTGTTGTTTAGCCTTAATCTGACGGAGTTCGTACTCCGCATTGTGCTGAGCTAAGCCAGCGTCAAACTCCATCCGTGCAACGGCTACACCATTGCGGATAGCTGCGACTAAACCTGAGCGAATGCCCATGATGTTTGTGCTGTGCAGGTGCCCATCTCCTGCGGACTAGGCAATACTGAGTGGGAGGTTCGACCTCCCGGCATCACGCCTGGTACTCAGAGAGCAGTATGAAACTCCAGAAGACTATCAAGTTTGTGTACTGATCGCCATCCTTTTGATCCCTCTATCTCATCGATGAAAGTGATATAGCGAGCTCTAGTAGATCCTGGTGCCCAGGCAACTACTGTCGCATAATCAATCACGTCACTTTGGTCGTAGCAAACACGGACTTCCCAGCCCATGTTCTTAGCTTTATCTACAGCTTGTTTGGCTAGCTGTTGGTTCTTGTTCACCGGATTACTCTTGGTTGTGCGGTGCCTATCTCCGCTGGAGGCTCAACCCCACCCTTCGACATAACAGTCCGAATACCGAGAACCCAGTGGTGGCGGGCATTTACCGGATTCGCGCCCTACACGAGGGGTGGTAGTTGATAAAAACAGTAAGCTTATCGTCTCAATAACACGTAAGCGAAGTAAGTTTTAAGCGAACGAAGTGAGCGTTGCTTCTTCTCTTGTGAGCGAAGCGAACTTTCTTCGTTACTTAACTCGTACTTCCCTTGACTAAATTACAAGTGATACCCATATCCTTTTTTTTCTTTACACATAACTACTCGGTGGGGGGGTGGGAGAACGGTCAGGTAAATCTAATACCTATTTGAGGGTATAAGAGCGCTTTATATATAGTAAAAGTGTTATTTTGTCGTCCGAAATGTGTGTTTGCCCAAGAATTTAGACAAAAAAGCCGGGGTTTTATTCCCGGCTTTGTTTTAAATTACAGAATTTTATTATTATCCCTTCTTTGCCTTATATGCGAGAGTTGCATTCATCGCTTTACGGAAGGCATCTTCATCTGGTAGCTCATAAGCCAGTTCTTTTTTGGCGGAAGTAACGAAATCACGTACTTCAAGGGAGTCTTCACCTTTTTGTGCCTTTTCCAAAGCTTTATTTTTTATAGTTTCGAGTGCTTCTACTCGTTTTAGACGGGTTTCGTCGTCCATCCTGGTGCATATAGATTGTTCTTTAACTATAGCGCCCATATTTTAAGTTTTAAACAATATAATATTGATATACAACAAATAAAACGATAAACT
>Ga0214921_10000516_pt1 | contig 72234 bp, 65 predicted proteins | sample LL1505_MetaG_FD_177992 | JGI IMG/M metagenome (GOLD analysis project Ga0214921, IMG submission 177992) | Freshwater microbial communities from Lake Lanier, Atlanta, Georgia, United States - LL-1505 | ecosystem: Environmental > Aquatic > Freshwater > Lake | place: USA: Georgia | collected... | reverse complement strand
AAGTAACGCGTGCATGCCTTTGCCGAGTGTCTGTTCTGGCTGATGAGGCTTTCCCCCTGCTGGTCGAGGTTCTAGCAAAAATGGCAGAGTTTCGCCCTTGGACCAAGAAAGCTGGTCTCCTGGGCGCGCCGCAGGCAGAGGCGGCCTTGGCGGGGCTTTACCCACCGCATGTTTCGCCCAGTATCCTAGATTCGGCCGTGGAACGGATAAGTGAGTGCAAACCCTGGCCATATAGCTGCCGGAGACCCCGAGGCTCTTCGCGACCTCGGTCATCGGTTTGGACCAGACCAATTCGTAGAGCTCTTCTCGTGTCATGGTTCATCTCGCACTTTGCAAAATGGAGACGAGAATGCTCTGCCGGCATCCAAAAGCAATCAGCTTTATTTGGCTGGCATCGGGCGGGCCGCAGCGTAAAAGAGCGGGCTTTCGGAAATCGACGCCTCAGCGGGCTAGGGCGCAAATCTGCGGTGCCAGTCTCGGGTCTGGCGGATTTCTGCGAAAACGTGCGGGGTTGGCTGGGCGAGGGGCTTTACGCAGCTTTTCTCGCAATTTATCTCTCATCCGCCCATACAAGGTTGGGTCTCGGAGCTGCTGCACCGCCACTTCACCCTCTCAAACTCACAAACGCCCTGCTTGAGTTTGAAAATACCTTTTAGCTTCCAAGACATTTGCGGTTAGCGACCGAACCGCTGAGACTTGTTCAGCCATCATTTATATTTCTTTGAAGCGAACGGCTTTTGCTGCTCTGCACAAACCTTGGGTTCTTGCTTCAGATTTCATGCTGACTAAAATGCTTCCATAAAAAATAAAGGGAGGGGACTTGCATGGGGAAGCCTGAAAACGGCGTCAATCGCCGCAATTTTTTGACCGTCGCCGCCGCCTCAGGTGCAGCTGCTGTCACCGCACCAACGGGCAGTAATGAAGCCAAAGCAGTGCCCTCGGTTGCCCGCATAGCACCTCCAAGTGCTGCCGAAATGGAGGCGGAAATTGGCGAAGCGCGTTTGCTGCCTGCAGCTGTCACAAGCGTGGGACCAAATGCACGGCCAGGATCAGACTTTATGGTCGATGTGTTGCGTGCGCTCGACATTGAATATGTTGCGACCAATCCCGCTTCAAGCTGCCGCGGCCTGCATGAATCTATCAATAATTATGCGATGAATAAGAAGCCTGAGCTTCTGACAGCCACGCATGAAGAAATCGCAACGGCCATGGCACATGGCTATGCAAAAGTATCGAACCGCCCCATGGGGCTGCTCTTTCATGGAACAGTCGGCATTCAGCATGCAACCATGGCTTTTTATAATGCATGGGCTGACAGAGCGCCGATGCTGATCATGTCCGGCAACCATCTGGATGCTGCGCATCGCCCCCCCGGCGTTCCGACAACTCATGCAGCGCAAGATCCGCTGGCTCTTATTCGCGATTTCACAAAATGGGATGACCAGCCGCAATCATTGCAGGCCTGCGCTGAAGCCCTGTTCCGCGCGCATAAGATCACGATGACCCCGCCTTATGGCCCGGTGGCCATTTCGCTAGATGCGCATCTTCAGGAAGGCTTTACAGAGAATGACCTGAAAATTCCGAAAATGACACGCGTCTCGGCGCCGTCGGCAGATATGGACGCACTCAAAGAAGTCGCGCGCATGCTGGTCGATGCACAAAATCCGGTGATTGTGGTGGATCGAGGTGCACGCTCACATCGGTTCCAGCCCCTTCTTGTGGAATTAGCGCAATTGCTCGGCGCGCCTGTCGTCGATCAATTGGGGCGTCAGAATTTTCCAAGCCGCCATCCCCTCAATGCCACTGATCGTGCGCGTGGTGTCATCGGGAGCGCCGATGTGATCCTCGGCCTCGAACTTGCTGATTTCTGGGGCATTGTGAACAGCTATTCGGATGTTGCACAGCCCAAGCAAGGACGTCGCCTCAAAGACAGCGTGAAGCTTGTCAGCATCAACTCGCGCGATGTCTTTATGAAAGCCAATTATCAAGACTTCCAGCGTTTCCAGGATGTCGATTTGGCACTTGCAGCTGATGCCGAAGCAAGCCTGCCCGGCCTTATTGAAATGGTAAAAACTGCCAGTACACCTGAACATAAAGCGGCAGCGGAAAAGCGCACAGCGGCGGCGGGTGCGGCAGCAGCAAAAAATCTTGAAAAACTACTGAGTGAAGATGCTGTTTATGGCTGGGATGCTTCACCCATATCGACAGCACGTCTTTCTGCAGAACTTTGGGCTGCCATTAAAGAACATGACTGGGCACTGGTCTCACGTGACGCACGCCTGAGTAATTGGCCTCATCGCATGTGGAATTTCGACAAGCACTACCACTTCATCGGCGATTCCGGCGGCGCTGGCCAGGGTTATGGCCTCGGTGCAGCAGTTGGTGCTGCACTTGCCCATCGCGAACACAAGCGACTTGTCGTCAACGTACAGGGTGACGGCGATATGATGTATGGGCCGGGCGGCATCTGGACAGCTGCGCATCACAATATTCCGCTGCTCACCGTCATGCACAACAATCGCGCCTATCATCAGGAAATTATGCATGTTCAGCGCGTCGGAAATTGGCGAGATCGCGGTTTGGGGCGCGCCAATATCGGCACGACACTCGAAAAGCCGCATATCAATTTCGCCATGATGGCAAAATCCATGGGAGTGGAAGGGATTGGTCCGATTGGCGATCCAAAAGAGCTGGCCCCTGCGCTGAAACGCGCAGTGCAAATTGCCAAAGCCGGCGAGCCTGTTCTCGTCGATGTCTTAACGCAGCCGCGCTGAGGGGACTTGCCATGATGAAAATGATTTTAAGCCTTGCTGCGGGAACGATCTTGTCTTCTGCAGCATTTGCCGCTGATGCCAAGCGCGGACAGGAACTGTTCATGAAAGCGGGCTGCTACCAATGCCATGGTACGGTCGGACAGGGAGCCAATACTGGTCCCAGGCTTGGTCCGGAGCCTCTCGCACTCGAAAGCTTTATCTCTTTCGTGCGCAATGCGGCCTCGACAAATATGCCGCCCTATAGCGCTAAAATTCTGAGCGACGCCGAGATGGCTGATATTCATACCTATCTTGCTTCAGTGCCCAAACCACCTGCACGCAAGGATATACCTTTGCTCAACAGCAAATAAACAAAAGCCGCGGCACACCCCGCGGCTTTTTCTTTTCCTGCAAAACGGCTCAAACGACTTCATTACGGATGGGATTTTCAAGCGTACCAATACCTGCGACATCAATCCGCAAGACATCACCATCTTTGAGAAAACGTGGCGGCTCAAAACGCACACCGGCACCAGTTGGTGTCCCGGTCAGAATAATATCTCCAGGGCAGAGTTCCGTGAATGTTGAAATATAAGAAATGAGACGCGAGAAAGAATAAATTAGGCGATCCGTAGTGTCATCTTGGCGCAATTCATCATTAACCCGTGTCTGTAAACGCAGGGTCTGGTCTTTGCGCACAAGCGTGTCAATCCATGGCCCTATGCTGCCACTGGCATCGAAATTTTTGCCGGGCGTAATCTGCCGTGTGGAATGATACAGCCAGTCACGAATGGTTCCCTCGTTGGCAAGAGTAAGTCCCGCAATATGTGAGAGTGCACTCGCCTCTTCGATTCGGCGTCCACCTTTTCCGATCACAAGCGCAATCTCGCCCTCATAATCCAGTTGCGCTGATTCCGGCGGGCAGAGAATTGGTGCGCTGTGCGCTACAAACGAACGGGCTGTCCGCAAAAAAAGGCTTGGGTAGGGTGAGGCTGGTTTAAAGTTTTCACCCTTATACTCGTCATTGCGCTCGGGATAATTGATACCGACACAAATAATTTTATCGGGCGCATCGACGGGCAGATCATAAGCAAAATCGCCCTCTGCGAAATCGGGTGTGCGGCCTGCAGCCATCTCTTCAGCCTGCGGCACAAGGCTTTTTGCAAAAAGCTCCCGCACATCAGAAACCTCCTTCATGCGTGCACCAAGATCAATGATCCCGCCATTCACATGGGCACCAAAGCTCACACGGCCTTTTCTTGTAAATCGTGTCAATTTCATCAGATAAACCACGCCTCTCCGTGCGGTCGTCTGACCCGCCGCTTATGGCAAAGTTTATCTGGAGCTGCGACAAAATCCAGTCATGACGCATCGATTGACAACAGCACTGCGCAAGCCGCATCTTGCAAAGGGCAAACATAAGGTCCGACTGCAAAAGATCGGGCCATCGAGGGGATCCAATAACAGATGAAAATCACGAATGAGCTCCAGCTCAAGATTCCACTGGCAATGGCATGGGAGGCGCTGAATGATATGGCGCGTGTGGCCCGCTGTGCGCCTGGTGCAAAATTGCTGGAGTCGCATGAAGACGACAGCCATATCGGTACGATTTCTGTCAAACTCGGACCCGTCGCACTCAGCTTCAAAGGTACGGTTTCTTTTCAGGAGCGTGACCCTGCCCAATATCGCGTTATTGCCCATGCGCATGGCAATGAGGAAAAGGCACGGGGCTCGGCAAAAGCAGATGTCGTGTTCACCCTGCACCCAACCGAGAGTGGTACGCGACTAATGGTCGAAAGCGATATTACTTTGGCAGGTTCGATTGCACAATATGGCCGCGGTGTTGGCCTCATCCAAAGCACGGCGCAAGTCATTATGGCGCAATTTGCAAAAAATCTGGAAGCTGACCTGAACGCGGGAGCAGATGCAAAATTGCAAACCGAAATATTAGGGGCAAAAGTACTCGCTGAAGGGCTCTGGAATGCTGGCAAAGGCCTCATTTCAGGCGGGAGCAAGACATCAACTTAATCTGGCGAAGATCAGTCAAGGACTTGGAAGAGAAAAGCCGGCGCAAGTCCGGGCAAACGGGAGGGGCGGCATGAAACATGTTCAGAAAAATCGATCCTGTATCACGTCAGGATTTTTAGCGGGCGTGATGATCGCTGGATGGACGACAAGCCTCGCAGCACAAGATGTCGCCTCTTTTTATGCTGGAAAGAACGTTGAAATGGTGGTCGGCTATCCACCAGGCGGCAGCAACGATCTCTATGCCCGGCTTGTAGCCAATCATATTGGCAAACATATTCCCGGCTCACCGCGCATCATTACGCAAAATATGCCTGGTGCAGGTAGTCTTTTGGCCGCCAACCATCTTTATGCGTCATCAGCCAAAGACGGAACAATTTTAGGCGCCGTGTCACAAGGCATTCCATTGCAAGGCCGCCTCGGACATCCACAGGCGCGTTATGTTGCGTCCAAATTCAATTGGCTTGGCCGCATCGCTCCCTCAGGAAATGTCACGATGGTTTGGCATACGTCCAAGGCACGCTCATTTGATGATGCGCTCAAGAACGAAATTGTTCTTGGTGCGACAGGCGCGGGCTCGACGGTTGCGCTTTATCCAAGCGTGATGAATGAAATTCTCAAGACCAAATTCAAGATTGTCATGGGCTATAAGGGCTCGCCAGAAGCCATGCTTGCTATGGAACGTGGCGAGGTTGAAGGTCACTCGACCACTTGGGATGTTGTCAAAGCTGTACAGCCTGGCTGGATCAAGGAAGGCAAGTTACGTTTCCTTGTGCAGCATTCACTGACCCGCAATCCAGATCTGGCTGATGTCCCGACATCGGTGGAGCTGGCTAAAAATGATGCCGATCGTGCGGTCATGCGCACGATCATGAGCTCGGCCGAAGTTGGCAAAGCCTATTTTACGACACCCGGCGTACCAGCTGACCGTGTGAGCGCCCTTCGTCGTGCTTTCGATTCGATGCTGAAAGATCCGCAATTCGTCGATGGCCTTCATAAATTGGGTGGCGATCTCGTGCCACTCAAGGGTGAAGAGGTTCAGAAACTCATCGCCGAACTTGATGATTTGCCCAATGATCTCATTGAACGCGTGAAAGCGGTCTATAACGAGCAATAGGCGGCTGACGATGTTTTATGATGCATTGAAAAATGAGCATGGCTTAAAACATGACCCCTTCAAGGCTCTTGTTTCACCCCGCCCTGTGGGATGGGTATCGACACTGAGCAAAACGGGCGTGGCCAATCTCGCGCCCTATTCCTTTTTTGCCGCTTTGGCAGAAAAGCCAGCATATGTGATGTTTTCTGCAAGCGGATCCAAGGATACACGGCGCAACGCCGAGGAGACCGGAGAATTTGTCTGCTCGGTGGCCACTTATGATTTACGCGAGAAGATGAATCTCACAGCGACGCGCTTGCCCTATGGTGAAAGCGAGTTTGATTATGCCGGCCTCACGCCGGCAGCATCTCATTTTGTCAAACCACCGCGAGTTGCAGAAAGTCCTGCGGCTCTTGAGTGCCGCTATTGGAAGACGATCGAATTGCCGTCATCTACGCCGGACGCCAAACCCCATGCGGTGATCATCGGCCTCGTCGTGGGCATCCATATTGAAGAGGCTTTTATTCGCGACGGCATTGTCGTGACTGATCTCATGCGACCTATCGCACGCCTCGGCTATCGCGACTATGCGTGGATCGGTGCGGAGAATATGTTTGCCATGGAATCGCCAGGGCTTCCAAAAAAGCCCTGACCCCTCTCAGGTCTTGCCATAAACAGCTTTTATCTTCTCCAAAACAGCATCCGGAATACGACCGACTTCTTCAACCAAGCTCTGCAATTCCGTGCCGCTCATCGGCGTCAGTTCGACGCGCATTTTATCAAGTTCATCCTTGAACTCGTTATCGGCCACCATAGACATGAAAGCTGCACGCAAAGCGTTGGCTCGCTCCATCGGAACATTGGGTGTCGATAAAATAGCCTTGCCTATTTCTGTCGCATTAACGACGGTTTTCAAGATCATTGCTTCTTCTTCATTGCGCGCCAGTTCGACACAGGTCGGCACATCCGGCAAATCAGGATGGCGCTTCAATCCATATTGCACGACAAAATTGACGCGCTTTTGCGTGATCCATTCCGGATGAGCTGATTTATAGGCTTCCAGACTAGTCGAGTGACCATCCACCTCACCACGCTCCATCGCAAGCATGGCTTCGCTAGAGCCGCCATAGCCCATCACCATTTTGAATTTCGTGCCAACAACACGGTTGAGCACATTGGGATAGACATAGACGGTCGATCCCGTTCCCGTTGCACCCAATGTCGATTCAATCGTCAAAGCATCCTTTGCATTTTTGATTTTCGACGTGTGCCACATGCCCGTGACATTGACAGACGAAGCGACGCGTCCAACCCATGTAAACTTGGCCGTCTCAAACTTGACACCCGTGGCACCCAGTTTTTCGTCAATTGTATTGGTGGCGGCAAGAAGCCCCAGAACCGTGCCGTCTTTGGGCGCAACATTATAGATATGATTGGCCGCAACAATCGAACCCGCACCAGGCATGTGGCGTAAAATGATATTGGGCTGACCAGGCAGATGCTTGCCCAGAAAACGCGACACAGCACGCCCATAGACATCATTACTGCCACCTGGCGGATAGCCAACGATCAATTCCATCGTCTTGCCGGTATAGAATTGCTCGACTGTCTGCGCCTGCCCCACACTGACAGACAGCGAGAGAGAAAGTGCCGCGAAGGTTATGTTATGGATCCGCATATTCTTTTCCTCCCTGTTCGCCAGCTGATTTCAGCTTTATTTTTCGACTGAGCGCACAGTTGTCTCTGCCTCAAGCCCGTGCCTTTGGCGCTTGAGTGTTTCAACACCATTGGCTTCCCATTCACCACGCACCGCATTTTCAGCAAAACGCGTCCAATCATCGCCCCAATTGCCAAGCTCATAGCCATGCCATGGCGAGGGGCGTTTGAGAGGCGGCAGACCAAGCTCATTCCAAAGCGCGAACGCTTCTTCCATGAATTCTTTTTTGGGCAAGGCGAGCGGTGCCATAAGCCGCTTTCGTGTGGCATCAATCAGCAAAGCCGAATCTGTCTTTCGCTCGCCATATTGCGAACCCTGCCCGCCCCCACGATAGGGGAAAATGACAACATCTTCTTTCGGATTGCACCGATAGGCCATGGACCAGAGCACGGCATCGACGGATGAGGGATCGACATCATCACTGACAGCGACAACCACTTTACCAAAAGCGGTGATGTAAGTGCTTGCGCCTTGCAATGCACGCCAGATTTCCGTCTGCGGCGCGCCATATTCGAATTGCAAGAAAATCACCGGTCGCAAATTGGTCAGTGGTTCATGCAAAACGACCCGTTTAATCCCCTTGATGCCGAGCGCATGTTTGAGATGGGTCAAAAATTGCGGCTCATAAGCCACTTTCTTGATGACGCTTGATTCACTCGGCGTAACCTGACTGATGATGGCATTGAAAATAGCATTTTTACGATGGGTGATTGCAGTCACCTGCATAGGCATGTTGAATGCCTCCAGCGCAACATAGCCATTGCTTTCACCAAAGGGTGCCTCTGGCTCCAAAACATCCGGCTCAATATAGCCTTCAATGACAATTTCAGAATTGGCCGGGACCAGAAGATCATTTGTCAGGCATTTCACCATTTCGATGGGTTGGCCTGCAACAGCGCCCGCAACCGCATATTCATCAAGGTCAACTGCCAATTTTTGAGGTGAGGTAAAGACCACAACCGGTGCAGCACCAAGGGCAATTGAAATCGGCATACGTTCTTTACGCGCGCGATATTTGTTCCAATGGATCCAGCCGCCCGCACCGCCCGGCCGCGCCACCATGCGCACGACAAGGCGATCTTTAGCTTTCAATGCAGCTCGATACATACCCGTATTCTGCACACCCGTTTCAGGATCAACCGTCACACACAATGTCGCTGTGAGATAGGGCGCCGCATCATAGCCGGGCGTCGAGATTGGAACAGGCAGGCTTGCAAGGCCACCTCCTTCACGCGTCAAATCCGCGCCCTGCATCACCACGTCCTGGCACGCGCCTTTTTTCACAATGACAGGAGGAACCGGATTGATCACAGCTTGTGTCCAGGCTGCACCGATATCTTCCACAGGGCGCCCCATGCCCATAGCATAAATGCGCGGTGAGGATGCCAGTGCGCCAATGACAACTGGCATGTCATAACGCTTGCCTTTTGAATCCACCACATTGGTAAACATGAAAGCACGCCGCTCATCTTCCGGCACGCCACCAATAAATTGCCAGCGCACCAATGGCTGCAAATGCGTGTCTTTATTGATCGGCGTATCGATGCGCACCAAAAGGCCCGCTTTGTCCAGCGCATCAAGATGCGCATGAAAATCCATCGGCGGATTTGGCTTTGCTTTTTCTTTTGTCATGACTGGCCTCAAGAACGCACGAGAGCAAGCAGAGTGCCCGCATATTCAGATTGCTGCGCGACAGACATGTCCTGCGCTGTCAGCATGAATTTTTTAATCGTTTCCAGAACAAGGCGAGGACGTGATGCAAGCTCTGTCAGAAAAGCGTCCGTCTCATTTACAAAAGCCGCCGGTTCAAATGTCTTACTGACAAGACCCCAAGCCACGCCTTCTGTAGCTGAGACTTCCCCACCCGAGAAAATCAGCCAGGCGAGAGCTTTTTGCGGGACTTTCTTCATCACGGCAGCCATAGCAAGTGTCGGCGGAATGCCATGTTTGATTTCACTAAAAGCAAAGCTCGTATTGCTGGCTGCCAGCGTCAGATCACAGCCGCCGGCCAGAGCTGCGCCAAAGCCAATTGCAGGACCATGCATCAGCGAAACAACCGGCACGGGGCTCGCATTAATTGCAGCATAAACACCAAGAACGGCACCCATCATCTGCTCTCGCACTTGGTGGGGGGCAAGGCCTGCGGTTGATTCACCGCGTCCATCCCGACCCTTGCAGAAGTGCGATCCACGAGATTCAATCACCACCACACGCGTATCCGGATCAGCTGCCGATTTCCGGATGGCTTCAGCGAGGTCGCGCATCATCCCGCGCGTGAGTGTATTGCCCTCATCCGGACGACCCAGATCAAGACGCACAATTCCACCACTCGCGCGCACAGGAAATTCAAAATCGGCCATGCATTTCATCCCTCTTTTATTCCGCCGCGGCGGGCGTTTTATGTCGTGTCAATCGAACAATCTGCTCCGGTGTCACCGGCATGGATGCCAATGTCACATCAAAAGGTGTCAGAGCATTCTCAATCGCGCTGACAATCGCTGCGATGACGGCAATCGTTCCACCCTCACCTGCACCCTTGACGCCAATCGGATTGAGGGGCGAGGGTGTTTCAGTATGGATCACATCCACATTCGGCACATCGGTTGCCATCGGGATCAGATATTCGGCAAAACTAGTTGTCAGTGGCTGCCCGTTTTCATCAAAGAGCAAATGCTCAAAAAGGGCATTGCCAACTCCATGTGCCACGCCACCAACAATCTGCCCCTCAACAATCATCGGATTGATGACACGCCCGCAATCATGATTGACCAGAACGCGCGTGACCTTCACATGGCCTGTTTCAATATCCACTTCGACTTCCGCCACATGACACGAATTGGCATAAGTCGATTGTTCCGGCTTGAAATAGCTCGTGGCCTCAAGGCCGGGATCACGATCGCCCTTCATTGAAAAGCCATACATGCCGGCCGACATATGGGCGAGTTCGCGCAGGCTTTTGCGCATTTCCGGCACGCCGCGCACTTCGACCCCGCCATCTTTCAAAATCAGATCGTCCGGTGAAACTTCGAGAAGCTCGGAAGCCAGTTTCTTGACCTTATTTGCCACTTCAATACCGGCAAGATGGACAGACGAACCTGCATTGACCGCTGTGCGCGAGGCAAATGTGCCCATGCCAAAGGGAATAGATGATGTATCGCCCGTGACCACGCGAATGTCGTCATAAGACACACCAAGGTGATCTGCGGCAATCTGCGCTAAGGTCGTTTGATGGGACTGGCCCTGCGGTGTGGCGCCTGTATAGAGAACAATCTTGCCACTCGTCGAAATGCGAATGGTTGCGCCTTCATATGGACCAAGCCCTGTACCTTCAACGGCGTTGGAAATGCCAATGCCAATGTAGCGACCTTCGCGCAAAGCCGCCTTGCGACGCTCTTCGAACCCTGCGTAATCAAAATAATCCAAAGCCATTTGCTGGCTCTTGGGATAATCACCACTGTCATAAATAGCTTGCTTACCATCCCGAAATGTCAGCCCGATATTATAAGGCATCTGGCGCGGTTGGATAAAGTTACGCCGACGCACTTCTGCACGATCAAGCCGCAATTCACGCGCGATGCGATCCATCATGCGCTCCATGACAAAGCATCCTTGCGGACGCCCTGCACCACGCACGGGTGAGCAGGTCACTTTGTTTGTCATCGCAACAATGAGTTCAAGATGGTACGCGGGCAATACGTAAGGCCCGATCACGGATGTTGCCGCGATCCACGGCAGCACAAGCCCCCAAGTAACATAAGCGCCACCATCATGGACAAGCCGCCCACGCAAACCAAGCAGCTTGCCATCACCATCGACCGCAACTTCCATATCCCAATATTGGTCGCGCTCTTGCTGGGTTGCTGTGAAATTCTCGCGGCGGTCCTCGATCCATTTGACAGGCCGACCAAGGATCATGGATGCGGCTGCAGTTGCTGCATATTCAACATAGAAAGAACCCTTCGGTCCGAATCCGCCCCCTACATCATTTGTGACAACCTGAACCTGGCTCTCGTCGAAATCACACAGGTCAACAAAGGCGCGCTTGAAACGGTGTGAGCCTTGCGAGGAGGCAAACATCATCAATTTCTGGGTTGCATCGTCCCATTGCGCCACGACGCCGCGGCATTCCATAAAGAAGGGGCCGCCACGATGCATAAAAAACTTTTCAGAAAAAATATGCGGTGCTTTGGCAAAAGCAGAATCCGTATCCCCGAAGCGAATGGGGACCTGTGCAACAATATTGTTTACAGCTCCGGCCTGTGCGAGCGGAGAGTTTTCAACAATGGCCGCACGCGGATCAACCACGGCTGGCAAGTCCTCGTAATCAACAACCACCAAAGCGGCAGCATCTTCTGCAATATAACGGCTCTCGGCTACGACAATAGCGAGGGCTTCGCCCACAAAAACCGTTTCCTCGCCTGCTAAAACAGAGGGCATGAAAACCTGTTTCATATGCGGATTTGGCACATAAAGCGGGAGCTGGCGTGACCGCATGGGTTCAGGCAAATCGTCATGCGTAATCACCGCATGAACACCCGGCAGAGCAAGCGCAGCCTGTTTGTCAAAGCCGCGTATTTTTGCGTGAGCGACAGAAGAGCGCACAAAGGCTGCATGCAACATGCCGGGCAATTTGACATCGTCAACGAATTTGCCCTTGCCACGCAGCAAAGCGGCATCTTCTTTGCGTAAAACAGAAGCGCCGAAAAACGTCTCGCTCATTTTACGCCTCCCTGTTCGCGCATGCGACGGGCAGCTTCCAATCCAGCTTCAACAATCGCCTGATAGCCGGTGCAGCGGCAAAGATTTCCTGTCAGAAGCGTTCGAAGCTCGTCTTCATCCGGATCCGGATGATCCCGCAAATGCTCTGTCAAAGTCATCAACATGCCAGGCGTACAAAACCCGCATTGCAACCCATGATGCTCGTGGAAACACTGCTGAAGAATCGATAATGATCCATCAGCAGCAGCCAATCCTTCAATTGTTGTCAGGCTTCTGCCGTCGGCCTGCACGGCAAACATGAGGCAAGAGCGCGCACTTGTTCCATTGACAAGAACTGTACAAGCGCCACACACACCATGTTCACAACCAACATGTGTACCCGTCAGATCAATCTCATGGCGCAGAAAATCAGCAAGTAGCAGCCGCGTGGGAATAGTACGCGTATAAGAGCGACCATTCACTTCAACCGTAATGGTGCGTGTTTCAGACATGTGCTTTCACCCCAAGCCGCGCAATGGCCGTTGTCATTGCGCGTCGCGTCATGACACCCGCAAGATGGCTCCGATATTCCGCACTGACATGAGCATCTGACATGGTTTCAACCTGGCCGGCAGCTGCAACAATATCTTCGACCAGTTTGGCAGAGATAGGCTGACCGATGGCTGCAGCTTCTGTTTCAGAAAGCCGCTGCGGCACAGGGTCCAAGCCACCAACAACCACTGCCAAACGCGACACCGCGCCCTTAAAATCAGCTTCGATCAGAACACCTGCCGAACAAATGGCAAAATCTCCATGGCGGCGGGCGTATTCATGAAAACCATAGCCATGACCTGGCTTCCAAGGTGTCAAGCGGATCTCGGTCAGCAACTCGTCAGGCTCGAGTGCTGTGGTCATAAAGCCCATTGCAAATTCATCAACACGCATCGTGCGGGCGCCCCGCACAGAAAATGCCGTCATTTGTGCATCCAGCAGCCGCATCATCGCCGGCATTTCGGCTGCGGGATCGAGATGACACAGAGAACCGCCAATCGTACCGCGATTGCGCGTCTGGCGATGACCAACGTGGAGCAAAGCCTCATGAAGAATAGGGCAGGCCGCCCGCAATTCTTCAGAAAATTCGATTCGACGCTGGCGCAACATAGCGCCCATGCGAATGTTGTCACCAATCTCTAATATATCCAATCCGGCGACGCCGTTCAGATCAATCAGATGGTCAGGCATTGCGTAGCGAAAATTCATCATCGGAACGAGCGACTGGCCGCCTGCCAGTGCGCGCACATTTTCAAGCTGCGCCATCAGCGCAACTGTTTCCTCAATGGTTTTCGGGTCATGATAGCCAAACGGCGCGGGCTTCATTTCCTCCCCTTCTTTCTTTTTGGACCTTAAGATCCGTTTATTATAATCAAGGCTAGCAGCCCTTTAACCGTCCTGCAATGCATTCACTTTTTACTGGGCAAGCATTTCACGCAAGCAATTCGCAAATTGCTTGGGTTGCTCGAGAGGCGCGAGATGACCAGAATCAATCTCACGATAAAGAGCATTAGGAATATCTGATGCCATAGCCTTCATCGCTGCGACAGGTGTCGACTGGTCATCCAAACCGGCGATCACCATAGCGGGCATTTTCAAGTGTCGCAGACCATCAGCAAAAGCGAGATCGCGAATGGCCCGCCAGCTCCAGGCATGCACAGTGGGATCGGCTTCCAGCAACCAGTCACGCATCAAAGCGACTTTCTCCGGATGGCGAAGCTGGTAGGCTGCATTGAACCAACGTGACAAAGTTGTATCGAGTGTTGCCGGCATGCCTTTCTCGGCAGTCTGGGCGCGTTGCTCCATAATGGTGCGCCCCTGATCGTTTCGCAGATGGGCTGTATTTGCGATCACAACACCAGAAACAAGGTTGGGTGTTCGCACCGCCATGGCTTGCGCCACCATGCCGCCCATGGAACAGCCGACAACCAGAGCTGGGCCAGCCAATGCCGCCAGAATCTCTGCCATATCATCTGCAAGATCAGACAAAGTGAAAGGTGTCAGAGGCGCATCACTTCCGCCATGCCCGCGAAAGTCAGGAAAAACAAGGCGGCATTCGTTTTCGAGTTCCGCAACAACACCGCGCCAGAATTCACCGCGCAAGCCCACAGGATGCATCAAGAGAACGGGTTGCCCGATGCCACGCGTTCCATATTGAATGGACAAACCGTTCTTTAATCTCACCCGCATCACATCTGCCCTTTTGTCACAATGCATGCGCCGGATCGCGCACAAGAGGCACGTTCCAGGCATCATAGGAAAAGACCTGATCCTGCTCCCGGCGGAATCGCTCAATATCATTGGTGCTGGAAGAAGCCTGTATCCAAGATGTGCGCGGCTTGCGATTGATCTCATAGAGTTTGAGCGCGTCTGCGAGCTTCTCCCCCTTTGCTTGCTCAAGGCAACGCGCAAGAATTGCAGCATCCTCAATCGCTGTGCCCGCACCTTGCGCCATATAAGGCGTCATCGGATGGCAGGCATCGCCAAGCAGTGCGACGCGACCTTGTGTCCAAAATGGTAGCGGATCGCGTTCGACCAGAGCCCATTTATGTACCGCGGGACAAGCATCCAGAACAGCACGAACGGTGGGATGAAACGCGCTATATTCCTCGCGTAATTGATCAAGATCACCCTCGCGAGACCAGGATTCAACATTATAGCTGGGCTCTGGCGTGCTTGTGACGAAGTAAACTTCATCCAATCGCGGATTAATATAATAGATAACGATATGGCGATCTTTTGCCATCCATTTGGTGCAACCTTCAATCTCTGCATTTTTAATGAGAGCGGCAGGAAAGGTTGTGCGATAAGCGACGCGACCGGTGAAGCGTGGTTTTTCTGGCCCGAGAAAACGCTCACGCACCAAAGAATGAACGCCATCTGCAGCAATCATTATGTCGGCATTCACCTCTGTCCCGTCTGCAAAGGTGATTGCAACACCATGCTCATCCTGCGCAAAATCGATCAGCTTTTTTGAAAAGTGGATAATCTCTTGCGGCACCTGCGAGGCAAGCACATCATGCAAATCGGCACGATGCAGCAATAATTGAGGTGCATCATATTTGGCCTCATATTCAGCTGCCTGCACGCGTTCCCACTTTAACTCGCCCGTATCAGCCTCGCGATATCGCGTCATTTCAGGCTTGAACGCCACATCACGGATACGCTCTTCGAGCCCCATGCCGCGCAAGACTTTCACGGAATTAGGTCCCTGCTGAATGCCAGCACCCACACGCCCGAAAGCTTTGGCTTGCTCATAAACCTGCACATCAAATCCCATGCGTGACAGATTGGCAGCAGCAGCAAGGCCGCCCATGCCTGCACCGATAATGGCTATTTTTGTTTTTGACTGGCTCATATGCATCCTCGGTCTATCGACGGTTCCATGGGATGAGTTTTTTTTCTGCAAAATTTCCGACGCTAGCGGCGATTCCTGCAAAAGCCAGCACCACAGCAAGGCCCATAAACATGCGAGGCACATTCAGAACTTGCCAAGAATCCCAGATGAAGCGCCCGATGCCTGTATCTGCTGAAACAAATTCGGCAGAAACAACCAAAACCAAAGCCTGACCAAGCCCCAGTCTAAGGCCCGTAACAATCGCTGGCATGGCTGCGGGGATGAAAACACGCAGCCAGCGCACGAAAGGCGGGAAGCGGAATGCATTGACAACATCATGATAAATGGCATCCACATAACGAACGCCTGAAAACGTATTGATGCATGTCATGAAGAAAACACCAAGCGTCACAAGCGCGGAACTGGATGCATCGCCCAAGCCGAAAATGACAATCATCAGCGGATAGATAGCGATTTTAGGAAGCGGAAAAATCGCATAGAGTGTCGGTGCGATGGCTGCGCGTGTGGGGCCATGCAAACCCATAATGACACCCAGAAGAACGCCCGCTGTAGCCCCTATTCCATAGCCAATGCCGATCCGCAGCAAAGTGGCATTTATGTGCCCTGCGAGCAGATCGCGTCCCGATTGAGTTGAAAGAAACGCGCTAATGGAAGCGCCAATTGTCGATGGGCTTGGAAAGAACCGCTTGTCAATCAGATTGAAATTCGCCGCCACTTCCCAAGCGAGCAGGAGCGCAATGGGAAATCCGATACCAAGCAGCAAATTACGGATCGAAAGCAAGCGTCGCATACGCAAGGTTTTTGCAACATAAGCCTCATCGTCTGCCGCAGGCCGGGGAGCAAGAGCCTCAACATGACTCATGGCGCGCTCTCCCGCGTGAGTTTTTGACCGACTTCTTCAGCAACTAGGCCCCAGATTTTGGCCTGCATTTGTCCGAAAATCGGCAGGCTGCGCCTCTCAAGCGGCTCCATGACGCGATCAAAGGCTGCCCCCATCATTGCTTTTTCTTGACCCGGTCGAGCAGTCATAACCAAAAGGCGGTCACAAAGACTCAGCGCTTCGTCGACATCATGGGTGACATAAACCACGGTCGAGCGCGTCTGGGCCCAGATGCGATGCAGTTCTGTTTGCATCACGAGACGGGTTTGCGCATCAAGTGCTGCGAGCGGTTCATCCATCAAGAGCAGCAGAGGTTCTGTTACCAGTGCACGCGCTATGGCAACACGCTGGCGCATGCCACCTGATAATTCATGCGGGAAGACGCGGGCAAAATCACGAAGGCCAACCAGATCAAGATATTTCTCAACCCGTTTGCGTTTGCTCGCGGTATCCAGTGTAAGCCCGGACATGCCAATGGCGATATTTTGCTCGACATTCATCCAAGGTAGCGTTGAATCACCTTGAAAGACTGTCGCGCTACGCAATCGCGACGCATCTTGTGAGAGATTTATACCCCAGTCGATCACACCTGAATAATGCTCATCAAGACCTGCCAAAATACGCAGGCAGGACGTTTTCCCGCAGCCGCTCGGCCCTAGAATGGCGAGCCTTTCGCCAGCATTTAATTCAAATGACAAGTCTGAAATTGCGCGAACAACCGCGCTTTCTTTGGTGAGATAAGATTTTCGTAAATGGCTCATCCGCAGCGAGGGGCTCATATTGCGGCCCTCATATCGGACATCGGACGGAAAGAAAGATGGGCCGCCTGGCGGCCATCAAGTTTTCGCGTGATTGTATCTGCGCATTCCATCACGAGCTGTGCAAAGCGCGCTTCGATCTGCGGCTTGAAGCGCTGCTCGGGCATGGAAATTCCCACGGATCCGAAAACTCTTTGTCGCGATCCAAAAATAGGCGCTGCAATTCCTACCGCCCCTTCAATGCGCTGACCAAGCGTAATGGCATAGCCACGCTGACGCACGGTTTCGAGTGTGGCCTCAAGCGCCTCGATGGAAGATAATGATCGTGGCGTTGCGGGCGCCAGGCCTGTTCGCTCAATGATACGTTGACGCTCATCATCTGGCAGGAAGGCCATGACAGCCAGACCGGCCGCGCCCACATGCACGGGTTTCCATTTGAACAATTCAATAACGTAACGCACTTCTTGCTGGGTCTCGACACTGGCAATGCCAGTATTCTCACCGCGTGCTGAATCAAAGAGATTCAGAAAAACAGCTTCGCGGGATTCTTCACTCAATGCGCGCATGGACGCCATGGCGATATTTCGCAAAGGCCAACGCGAAGCTGTCCGCTGGGCCATGAGCATCATTTCAACGCCAAGGATATAACGACCCGTATCGCCGTCCTCGCGTTGCAGGAACCCTTCCTCGACAAGACTGGTGATCAGCCGATGTGCGCCGCTTGGCGTCAAACCAAGTGCTTTGGCCGCCGGGCGCACGCCGACGCTCTCGAGATCATTCTCGAGCATCCAGCGCAGGAGACCCAAAGACTTGCCGAGCGGGTTGCGCGTCATGGGCATGGAGCCTCTCAGGCCTCACCTTCGACTGGCCGCAAGAATCGACCATGCTCCATCCGCATTTCGCCATCGACATAAAGTGTCGGCTCAAGAATCACACCATCCATATGAATGTTGGAATAAATTGTGCCGCCGACATCCACATTTGTTCCAATGCCAAAATGGATCGAGCCAAGGATATTCTTGTCTTCGCGCTGAACGCCGCGAACCATTGCTTTTGAATTAATGCCAATGGAGGCTTCAGCCGGGCAAATGGTTGCGTTTTCATCGCCGAATTTTTCAAGATAATTGCGCAAAGTCCATGCTTCTGGTCCGCCGTCGATGCTCGTGATGCGGCCATCTTTGATTGTCAATTCGATCGGTGTTTTCAAACGACCGAATTGATGCATGGTGAGGTCAATCACAAGCTTGCCATTGCCGGTGGCTTCAACAGGCGGCACATTGAATTCGCCATTCGGGTAGAGAAAACGCGGACGGGGATATTTCGCATTCCGTGTCATATAGTTGATTTTATACGGCACAAAAGTCTCATCCGGCAAAGCAGGAATAAAAATGCGTCCTTCAACGCTATAGGTAAAATCTGTTCCGTATTTGCTGGTTACGCGGCACATTTTGGCATTTTCGCCAAAGATGTTTTTCGCCACATAATGCTGACGCACAGCCATTTGGCGCTGGTCTTCCGTGACGGCGCCTGACTGGAACATTTCAAGTGTCATACCGCCATCCATACAGATCACCGGAACGCCAGCGCGCATGGCTTCAAAATTGGCAGGCGCATGCAGCATGCCCGTGGTCGCAAGTAGAATATTGACATCAGACTTCAACATAGCTTCGCAAACTGCGCGAGGCGGATCAAAATAATCGGCAGGGCGTGGATCAAACATGGCCAGCGTGCCTTCAGCGCCGACTTCAGAAATCGTGCTCATCACAACCTGCCAGACGCGAGGATCATGCGCCGTATCAGTTACGACAAGAACCTGCATGCCCTTCTTGATATTTGCCAGAATGGGATAACGAATATACTCCGTCGTCCCCATAATCATGCCATTATTCATCGCGTTGTCCCCCTCGCAATTTCTCGTTTTTATTGGTAGCGTCCGAGTTTCGTCACCGCTGCTTTGGAAAAGCTTGCATCAATCAGATCGCCCAGCGGCACAGCCTTATCCATCAAACCCTGCTCGACAAAGAATGCCTGAACTTCAGTAAAGCTTTGCGGATCGATGTCCTGATTGGGATCAAGTCCGGCCGGATTGGAATCGCGCACCGTCTCAATCGGCACACCTGCATGTTTTGCTAAAATCGCGATGATTTTTTCTTTGTCGATATTCTTGACAAAGGCGTCATTATAGACGCGGACGCCTTTCATATAAGCGATCATAAAGGCTTCGCCCATGGCGCGATTGGCGGCAAATTTTTCGCTGTAGACCAGTGGCACATTGATGCGGGCCGGACCTGCGGCAGCAAAATGTCCCGGATTGGAGACATCGATCGCTTCGCCCTTGCGCACCACTTCTGACAAAAATGGCTCAATAATATAGGCACCATCAATTGCGCCTGTCGCCAGCGCTGCTGCCATATTAGGGAAGGATAATTCTTTGATTTTAACGTCAGCGAGATTTACCCCACGCTCTTTCATGAGCATGACAGCATTATAATAAGAGGAACCCGCTTTGGCGCTGACCGCGACTGTCTTGCCGCGCAAAGACTGAACCATTTTCTCGGGCGTTTCGGCTTGCAACGCTTTTGCCACAACCAGTCGCGTGGCTGCAAATCCGGGACGCACGCTCTGCTTGTCGCCCACCACACGCAATTTCATACCCTGTTGCGCAGCCGTGAACATGGCGGGCGTGATGCTCGCGCCTCCGACATCAATCTGATTTGTTGCCACTGAAGTGAGAATGGCGGGTGCATTGGCAATGCGCTTCATCTGCACACTCATGCCCGCATCACGAAAGAAACCGAGTTCCTCGGCGAGATAGAGGCCCGCATCCGTGAGGCCACCGACAGAGGCAAAGACGACGGGTGTCTGCGCTAAAACTGGAGACGCGGTTGAAAGTAAAAGTGCCGTACCAAACCATGCCGCGCGCGCGTTTGTGCGGACGTAAGCCCCTCGGGTCATCGCATCCTCCCTTGTGTGGCTGACCTTGTTCGGCTCAGCCGTTGCGTTCTTTTAAAGCGAACGCCTGTGTTCTTAAGGGTTACGTTGACAGTTGGCCTTGGAGGAGTCAATCGCTGGCTTTCGGAGCCAAGCTCCTTGTCCGTCCCGATGCCAAGCGAGGCCTTGATGACCAGCATGATGCGCGCTGTCTTTCCCTCAGGCCCTGGTGGTCCCGAGGTTCTGACATACGGCGAACGCCCGATTCCGCAAATGTCAGACAGGGACGTTCTGATCAAAGTCGCATATGCGGGCGTCAATCGTCACGATTACAATCAACGCCAGCGTGGCATGCCGCCAGCAGGCGCCACAGATATTTTGGGACTTGAAGTCTCCGGAACGATCGTCGCCTGCGGGCCGCAAGCAAAGACCTATTCGGTAGGCACGAAGGTCTGTGCGCTCGTGAATGGCGGCGGCTATGCCGAATATGTCGTAGCACAAGACCAATTGATATTGCCTGTGCCATCAAAACTCGAACTGCGTGAAGCCGCCTCATTGCCGGAGGCCATGTTTACAGCTTGGCATAATCTGGTTGATCTCTGCAGTCTGGCAGACAAGGACATTGTTCTCATCCATGGGGGTGCCAGCGGTGTAGGGACCATGGCCATTCAATTGGCGCGAAGTTTGGGTGCCCGCGTCTTTGCAACAGCAGGCACTGATGAACGCTGCGCTTTTGCCGAAAATCTCGGCGCCGAACGCTGTTTCAATTATCGCACGCAAGATTTCGTCGATGCGCTTTTGAAAGCCACTCACAAGCAAGGCGCCAATATTATTCTGGATATGGCGGGTGGACTTTATGCCGCGAAAAACTTGCAAGCGCTTGCGATGCGTGGGCGCATCAGCCATCTCTCATCAGGGCAAGAGCCAACCTATACAGCACCGCTTGCCCTGATCATGCAGAAAGAAGCGCTTGTTACAGGCTCACTTCTTCGGCCACTGGCACAAGAGCGAAAGGCAGCTATCGCTCAGGCGTTGAGAGAAAAAATCTGGCCAAAAATCGGGACAGACATCGCGCCCGTCATCGACCATGAATTTTCTCTCAACCAAGCCAGCGAAGCTCATCGCCGGATGGAGGCGGGGCTGAACAAGGGAAAAATACTCTTGAGGATTCTGTAAAACGACAGCCTGCAGAAGATGGGTGGAAAAGTCATCAAATTCTTGCTGCCTGCCGGCACATCATGGAGTCCTTGCGCAAAGCCATGCGCGGTAGGTCCAAAGGCAGACTTCGATACACAGATTAAGAAGCGGCAGATCATGCCATCTGTCAAAATTGATCCCTGCATTTTCTGAGAAACAGGAAAGACATGAAAGCTAATCCCTTTTGCGCGTAAAAACCCGGCGTACACGAAAAATAGAGCTTGTTTCGGCGATTGATAAAAACTCTCGGTAAATGCAAAAAAATGAACCCGCCCGCAGAGCGTTATACGCAAATGCATTCACCGGCCGATGAAGCAATGACCCGGTAGCTCCCACCATTAAATCCATCATCAGATATGATGATAGGCAGAACAAATCATGCGGCCCTACTGACAGCCCCCAACTGGCCAGGCGCTTGAAACGATTCTTGCTGCATAGCAGCAAGCAAATACTCGACTTTGTTCCTGTTCACGGTCGTGGAGAAATTCGCTAGCATTCCCTTTAAGTCGTTGAAGAGCGATGTGGCTGAAGCCCAAAAAATTCAGGCTCAAGGGAGGAATGGTCTCATGGCACAAGAGACAAGGATCAAGGTCAACGGACACGACCATGTGGTCACTGCAGATCCGGATACGCCGCTTATTTACGTTCTCATGAATGATCTTGAGTTGAAGGGGCCACGCTTCGGCTGCGGCCTTGCACAATGCGGCTCCTGCTCGGTCCTTGCGGACGGCATCGAAATTCGCTCCTGCCAAACACCAATATCTGATGTCGGGAAACGTGCCATCACGACGCTGGAAGGTTTACCGGCCCTCTATGCGCAGCAAAAGAAGCTTGCGAAAGCGCCTGATCTTCACCCCTTGTCTCAAGCTTTCATCGACAATCAGGCGATGCATTGTGGCTATTGCTACAACGGCCAAACAATCAAGGGGGCTGAGCTTCTGTCGAAGAATGCCGCACCCACAGAAGCGCAAATCCGCGAACATATGGACGGTCATATCTGTCGCTGTGGGACCTACCCACGCATTCTGGCATCAATCAAATCGGCTGCGGCCAAAATTTCGAAGGGAGGTTGATATGAACTCTGTGATCAACATTCCCACATCACCTTCGAGCGGCGCTCGGCATCTGTCTCGTCGTGGCCTCCTTAAAGGTGGCGGCGCGATGATTATCGGTTTCAGCCTTTCAGGCACTGCCTTTGCACAGGCCGCGCGCGGCATGAAGGCGGGACCGCCGGATTACCAAGCTGTTGACACATGGATTGCGATCCATGCCGATAATACAGCAACGATCTACACCGGAAAATGCGAACTCGGTCAGGGAAACCAGACCGGTCTTTTGCAGGTGGCCGCCGAAGAGCTTGATATGGGCATGCATCAAGTTCGCACAATCAGGCTTGATACCAATATCACGCCCGATCAGCAGGCCACGAGTTCGAGCTCATCAATCCATCGAGGCGCCCCTGCTCTCCGTGCTGCTGCAGCGCAAGCACGACAAGAACTTCTTGCGCGCGCTGCCGTACATCTCGGGGTGCAGGCTGGAAGCCTTGCCGTCAAAGATGGAGTGGTTTTGGTCAAGGGCGAGGATGGCTTCCGTACGGTCACTTACGGCGAATTACTTGGCGATAAGCCTTTCAACGTGAAATATACCGGCACTGCACCTCTAAAACCTGTGAGCCAGTATCGGCTTGTCGGCCAGCGTCCGCCGCGCGTGGACATTCCTGAAAAAGCTGCTGGCAAATATACCCATGTGCATCATTTACGCGTTGCCGGCATGCTGCATGGGCGAGTGGTTCTTCCGCGCGGACAAAGGGGTTTTGGAATTGGTGCACAACCCGTCTCGGTTGACGAAGCATCTATTGCCCATATTCCTGGTGCGAAAGTGATCCGCAAAGGTGATTTTGTTGGTGTTGTTGCAGAGCATGAATGGGATGCCGTGAAAGCCGCACGTGATCTTAAAGTGGTTTGGCGCGAAGGTCCGGCACTGGGCTCAAGCGCCAGCGTTTATGAACGCATGCGCAATGATAAAACCGTAGATACAATTATTGCTAACAAAGGTGACCCGGTTGGCATGATGCAAAAGGCGGCTTTCGTCCGTGAATCGTCCTATTTCTGCCCTTACCAATCGCATGCGCCCTTTGCACCCAATTGTGCTTTGGCAGATCCGACCGGCGATCAACTGGTCATCCGGTCTTCAACACAAGACGTCTATAGTTCACGCAAACAAGTGTCGGACATTCTCGGCATACCCGTCGAAAAGATCCGTATGCAATATTTCGAGGGCTCGGGCACGTTCGGCCGCTCATGTTATGAAGATGCAACGCAAGCAGCAGCCATTATGGCAACAGCCATCGGCAAACCGGTGCGTGTTCAATATATGCGCTGGGACGAGTTGGGATGGGACAATTATGGTCCGGCCCATTTGGCTGATGTGAGGGCGGGTGTTGATGATCATGGCAGGATTGTTGCCTATGAATATGATGGCTGGCAGCACGGCTGGACAATTACATCCACAGTCTCAGACAGCGCTCGCACAAAAGCGGGCGTCGAGCGCGCAAGCGGCTCGGGATCGATAACTGTCAACCCGATCAGCACTGGCTCAATGTATAAAATTGCCAATCGCCGTGTGACCAGCCACGCAGTGCCCATGGTCAATTATCTGCGTGGGGCGGCCTTACGCTCGCCACTTGATCTCTCCTTTGCTTTTGCATCTGAGCAGACAATAGATGAACTGGCTCACGCAGTGAAAATGGACCCTCTTGAATTTCGTCGCCGCAATATCGGTGACGAGCGCTGGCTGGGGGTTCTTGAATCAGCCACCAAAGCAGCCAATTGGAAACCCAAAGTCATGGGTTCCGATCTATCAAAAGCAGATGTCGTGAAAGGCCGCGGCATTGCGCTTGGCACGCACCATGTCTCCTATGGCGCAGCTGTAGCAGAGATTGAGGTCAACAAACGCACCGGTGTCATTATCGCCAAGCGGCTTTACGGTGCCATGGATTGCGGCTTAACCGTCAATCCTGCGCTGGTGGAAAACCAAATGGTTGGCCAGATGATCCAGTCGACAAGCCGCGTTCTCAAGGAAGAAATCACTTTCAACGACAAGGGTGTCACGAGCCTTGATTGGGGTAGCTATCAGGTGCTGCGCATGTCGGAGCATCCAGAAATCATACCTGTCGTCGTACAGCGCATGGAAGAACCATCGACAGGTGCTGGCGAAGAAGTTATGGGCGCAACAGCTGCTGCAATCGCCAATGCCTTCTTTGATGCGACTGGCGTGCGAATGCGTCAGTTCCCGATGACTCCGGAGCGAGTGAAAGCCGCTTTGAACAGCCGCCCGACCTGATCCGTTCCAAACTTGGGACAGGGGCCGTTTCGATAAAACATCGGACGGCCCTTTTCTTTGCTCCCAACCACGAGCCACGGCTCAACTGATTATGGAGATCGCTGTCTCTGCACACAAGGGGCAGGTCGATAAGGCCGGCGCTCCCTACATCATGAATCCACTTCGCGTGATGATGTCTCTGTCAACGTCAACAGAAGCAGAGCGTATTGTGGGTATTCTGCATGATGTGGTTGAGGACAGTGATTGGACTTTTGAGCTCTTGGAAGAAGAAGGCTTTGAAGACCAAATCTTTGTGGCCCTTGCATCCGTGACAGCTATTTCGGGTGAATCATACGATGATTTCATCTTACGTGCTTCGTCAAATCCTATTGGAAGACAGGTCAAAATCGCTGACTTAAAAGATAATATGGACATGAAACGCATCAGCGATCCAACCGACCGCGATTTCGAGCGACTAAAAAAATATTCGCGATCACTTGCGTATCTTCAGGATGAGAATGCTTCAAAATTCAGTGCCTAGTATAGATTGAAGGCATGGTAAGAATTTCCCTTGTCAGATCTTGTTTAAATGCGCATCGAAAATCTGGATCCCTCGGGATTTCGGGAAATCTGTCAGACGGTTGCGGATCCGCCTATGTTGAGCTGCGAACGATTAGTAAACTTGATCCGCTACGAAGGTCTGGCCGTAAGTGTAACTAGATAAGCAATCAAAAAAGTCTTTCTGCAAAACCAGGAGAGAAAGCCATGACAGTCAAGACCACGTTTGCTACTGCATTGATTGCGATCACATTGTCCGTGGTCGCCATTGCGCAAGAGTCGCCCTCGCCCGCAGGTTCAAAAGTTTATTTCATCAACCTCAAGGATGGTGACGCGGTTTCTAGTCCGGTCATCGTCAAGTTCGGCCTTGTCGGCATGGGCATCGCGCCTGCTGGCCTTCAGGGTGATGCAACGGCAGGAACGGGCCACCATCATCTCTTGATCGACAAAGAGCTGAATGGCCCCGCACTCAAGAACGCTATCCCAATGGATGACAATCACCGCCATTTCGGCAAGGGCCAGACGGAAGCAACGATACCGCTCCCAGCTGGAACGCACACATTACAGCTCGTGCTGGCAGACTGGACCCATGTTCCGCATGTGCCGCCCGTGATGTCAGAGCGGATCACGATTACGGTGAAGTAATTTTAGAATACGCATTCGGAGAGCTGGGGCGGCAAGCACGCCTGTCGGCTCTCCAGAAACTGACAAATATATGCTGGAAACACGCAATTAGTCGCTCACATGCTCAAAAGCTTGGGTAAGTGGCGGTGCTGCCAGACGTTCACTAATTCGCCTACATCCCGCTCCGCGCCTGTTTCACTAGAGCCAGTTTATGACTTCGAAATCACAGCCTCGAGGTCTAGCAAGAATGGGAACTTCTGATTTCTCGTACCGAAGGAATGTGTAGCCTTATCTAAAGACAATGGCCTGCGCCCTGAAAAGTGGTCCTCTCTGATGTATTGCTTATAAGCCTTGAGGAGGAACACTTTTCCAGGGGCTGACCAATCCAAGGAAAGTCGCGATTTAGAGAATATATTTCTACGAACAAGACCGCTGTGAACTTAAGATGCTAGTTACTTAGATAGTTACACCTGTCCTACGTGACAGCACGTAGAGACAGCACCCAACACCGATCATAATGGCGGACCAAATGATGCCGAAGGCCGCCAATTCATTAACCTGACCATTCACCCATAAGTCATACAGCATGACGGAAACGACCTGAGAATTGGGCCCTGCTAAAAGAATGGGGAGGGCCACGCCGCGCACGCATAGCAACACAACAAAAAGCCAACTCATCAAAACAACAGGCATGAGCAGAGGCAGAACAATGCGCCTAAAAGTCTGAAAGCGTGTCGCTCCCGCACTGGCCGCTGCTTCTTCGAGTTCGCGATGAATTTGCATGGCAGCCGAATGAGAAAAGCGCATGCCATAGGGAAGATATTGCACAGTCGAAGCAATGACGAGCGATATGAGTGTGCCATAAATAGCAAAAGGCATGTTCAAGAAGGTCTGCATGAAAGCAACCCCCAAGACGATGGCCGGAAAAGCCAAAGGCGCTGAGGTCAATTGCTCAAGGAAGAGAGAGCCGCGCATGCGTCGCGCAGACATCCACGCGCTTCCCGTTGTCATCAGCGCAACAAATGTTGACGTACCAAAAGCATAGAGGAGTGTGTTGAAGACAGCTTTACGGAAATGCGGATTATTTGCAGCCAGAACATAATTGGATACCGAAATGCGCGACAACATGGTCTCGCTCAAGCCATCATAAAAGGGTACAAGCGAAATGAGCGCGATCATGCCCAATGGAAGAACCAAGAGAAGGATTGTCATCAGGCCAAGAAGACCGGTGGCAAAATATCGCCAGCGACCTAATTGTTTGACGCGTGGGCGATAGCCTTTTCCTGTGACCGTCTGGAATCTTTCACCGCGTGATAGGATGCGTCGCTGCACACATAGCAGAAAAACGACGATACACATCAGCACCATTGAGAAAGAGCCAGCCTGACCGAAATTGGACGGCAGCTCTTTTCTGATGCTGGCGAAAATCTGTGTACTCAGCACCATCACATCGCCAACGCTTCCGATAAGTGCCGGAATATCAAAAGCCTCGAAGGCACGAATAAAAATAAGCAGGAACAGGGCCAATAATCCGGGTGCGGCCAAGGGCAGGGTGACGCGACGCATAGTTTGAAGGAGGTTTGCCCCTGACATCATGGCGGCATCTTCAAAAGCGCCGTCCATGTTGCGAAAAACACTACCCATCAAAAGAAAAGCCAAGGGCATCCACAGCATGCCTTCAATCAAAATCATACCCGTCATGGAATAGACATCAAAAATCGGCTGACTTGATCCTGTGATATTCATCAGAAGAAGATTGAGCGGTCCGTTCCTGCCAAGAATTAAAAGCCAGGCACCTGTGTAGAGAACGTGCGGGATACCCAGCGAAACGATGGAGACAAGGAATATATAATTACGCAGTGGCGCATCCGTTCGCTCAACAATCCAGGCCTGAAGAAGGCCGCCTGAAATGGCGATAACAGCTGAGCCAAAAGCAAAAATCAGAGAATTGGCGAGATCTTCAAGTGTGTGACCTCCCTCAAGGAGGGCTGTATAATTTTCAAATGTAAAGACACCAAATGACCCGTCGGCTTCGGTCGTATAAAGGCTCGTTTTCAACAGGTAGAAAATCGGCGGCACAACCAAACAGATCAAAATCGCCATTAATGAAAAGGTCCATGGCGAAATATGATCCTGGCTTCCGGCTTTCATACGAACCTGAGGAGAGCTTTCCATTCTTTAATCAGCCCTTTATCGCCGCCGGAAATATTTCTTCTGCAAATCAATCGATTTGGCGCGGCTCTGGAAGAGTTCTTCTTCAGACAAAAAATACATGTTCATGCCGTTTTTCGAAGGAACGATACGCGCCACGCTGGGTTCGATTTCAAGCGTGGGATCGGCTGGAAAATAGTCGGCCTTCTGAATGACGGCCTGGCCCTCTGGCGAAATCAGAAAATCCATCAAGAGAAGTGAAGCATGCGGATGGGGTGCTCCTTTGGCGAGCACCATGACGGATGCATTACCTAGAATGGGGTCCATGGGCTGCGAAGAGACTTGTGCGCCTTGCTTGGCACTGATGATGGGATGATGGAGGAAAACGTTCAATGCGATAGCATATTCGCCGGCCATGACCTTATTGACTACTTCGCGCGGGCTTGCCGTAATATTGGCAATGTCCTGTTTGCCAAGTTCGCGCAGATATTCGTCGGCTTTTTGTTCGCCCATATAGCCACGGATGAAGCTGATGAACATGGTGGCGCTGCCTGTCTCGGCTTCAGCCGTCCAGGCCATGCGGCCTTTCCATTTGGGGTCCAGCAAATCCTGATAGGTTTTCGGGATCTCGTTTTCGGGGACCAGTTTTGTATTATATCCCATGCCGAAATAGCTGACGCGTGTGGCCACCCAAAAACCTTTCGGATCGACCATTGTGGGAGGTAAGCGTGCAGAGCCTGGCAGCTTGAACTGTTCAAGCGCATTGGCGCGTAGCAAAGCTTCGGATACGCCGCCGCCCTCTACAACATCAACCACCATATTACGTGCACGGGCTTCAGCCAGCGCTTTGTTGATCAGGTCACGCGTGTCAGCGCGCCAGAATTCAGCTTCAATAAAAGGGTATTTTTTTTGAAAGGCTTCTTTCAGTGGCCGCAATGCCTGATTTTCAATCATGGCGGAATACATCACCACTTTGCCTTCTTTGCGCGCGCCTTCGACGAGCATGCGCTCCCGCTCCGAGCCTTGGAGCTGGATAAGATCTTTGATTTGCATCGTTTGCGCATTGGCAAAGCCTGCAAGTGTTGAGAGGCTGAGTGTGGCTGCTAGGAGAAACTTTTTCATATCGCGCAACGCCCCTTAAATGGTTTGCCAAGCGTCATGGATGGGCTGTACGCCACAGCCATTGTCTTTGGGAAGTTCTACATGCCCATCCTGAACTTCGAGCCCGGTGAAGGGATCGTCGTCCATGCGAGCAAATTCACCTAATTCGCAGGCATAATCGATCTCCGGGCAGCTTACGGCCAGATGCAATCCATGCGCATTCAGGAGGCGTGTTCCGACATGCGCGCCGACGCGATATTTGACGCCATAGGCAGCGCAAAGGCGCGCAGCGGCACGCGCATTACGCAAGCCACCAAGTTTGGGAATTTTCAGGCTGACAGCGTCGGCCAAGCGATCCTTCACAATGGTCGAAATTTCTTCGAGGGTTCCTGCTGCTTCGTCCGCTTCAATAAGCGCCGGCGATTCCCGCGTCACCAGAGCGAGACCCTTCAAGTCAAAGCGATGAACGGGCTGTTCAAACAGATCGACGCGATAACGCGCCATGCGATCAATGGCGAGAATGGCTTCTTTGGGTGAATAGGATTGGTTGGCATCAATGGTGAGATGGGCGTTTTCGCCCACCCGTTCACGAACGGCTTTAACGCGAGCGACATCTTCATTGATATCACCATGAACTTTGATTTTGAAATATTGATAGCCTTCACGAAACAATTCTTCGGCCTTTGTGGCCATTTCGTCTGGCGGTTTGAGAGCGAGGATGCGAATGACGGGTACACGCTCGGTTCTTTTGCCGCCAAGTAATCCCCAAAGCGGCGTACCAAAAGCGCGTGCGACAAGATCATGCGCCGCGCATTCAATGGCTGCTTTGGCTTGAGGCGCGCCATGAAGTGAGCTTTCAAGTTTAAGAAGGAGGCCTTCCATATCGCGCGGGTCAAATTTTTTGAGAAGTGGCGCAAATCGTACAAATTCCACCGGCAAGCCTTCAAACGTGGAACCCATATGAGGAATGGCAGGGGCATAACCATAGCCATGGATACCGTCAGCGCTCAGGCGGATGGCATAGCCGCGCGCGGATGACACGGTCGCAAGGGCAAAAGCCCAGTCTTTGTCATGCAGTGGCATTTCGACTGGCATGATGCCGATTGCGTCGATACGCATCGTATCCCCCCATCCCTGATATTTTTCTTAAGGAATAGGCTACTTGGCATCTGACGCGTCGGCAACATGGGGTAGCGCGCTTTTACCCAAAATGGTGCCCAGTTGATGAGGCGTTGCTTGCAAGTGCGTCCTATGGGCGCGCTTTTGTTATTAGCTGGTTGTGCAGCCCTTATCAGCTGCTGTAGTCACACCCGCGTGAGCCAGACGCGTAATGGGCAACCAGCAGAAACATTGGATCACCTCATGTGGTCCGGCCACACCGGTGCCACACTCTGATCAGGATTTTTGACTTTATCCTATTCCGGGATCCTCTCCGAAATAATCGCAATGATCTGCCGCTCGAAGGCAATTTCGTCTTCGATTGATTTTTTATATTTCTTGTTCTTCGGGTCCTTCAGATCGGCCTCATAGATTTTGATGGCTTCGCGTGCCGCCTCCCTCCTTTTCTTGAGTTTGTCCCATTCGGCCTTTTCTTCCTTCGTGAATGGTCCTGTTATCCGCACCTGCCCGGTCGCCATATCGATTTTGATGTGATCGGGATGTGGAACAGGTTCAGGTGGCCTGATGCCCATGAGCTTGTGCCGCTCGATTTCATGTTCCCAATCCAGCTTGTAATCGATCATAACTTTCAGAAACTCGTCATATTGGATTTTGTCCTTTGTTTCCTTTTTGATGACCAGATCAGTGAATGTTTTTTGAGAGCGATGGTCGCCGCGCAAGGCATTGATGGACATCGAGCGAACGATCGCTTGTACGGTTGGAATGCGAATTTCTTTGCTGCCGTCTTTGACTTTAATCTCGCGGTAGGCCTCCTGCATGATGATGTCACCTAGCCGCTCTTCATTCATGGCGGGCCTCTGGTTTTTGGAGCCTTTCGGGCGCCCCCGAGGGTTTCCCGACTTGCCTTTCGTGAAGCGGGTTGCAGCAGGCGGCTTGCCATAGCCGACCTCGTATGAACGGTCGGGCATATTGTTCTTCAGCATTTTGATTTTTTTGGTGAGGTCATCGCTCATTGGCCTGCCTCCTCGTTATCGGAAGGGCCCGCGATGTTTTTCACGAATTCCGCATCTTCATGCGCAAAGGCCTCGAAGCGGGCGATGATCTTGTCGCAATAGAGGGGATCGTATTCGCACAGGTAAGCGCGCCGGCCTGTCTTGTGGGCAGCAATCAGGGTCGAGCCTGATCCCCCGAAGAGATCGAGAACAATATCGCCGCGTGCCGACACATCCTTGATGGCATCTGCAATCATCTGGACGGGTTTGACGGTCGGGTGGAGGGCCAGTTCCTCAAGCCGGTTGGCTTTGAAGGATGTGGCGCCCGCATATTCCCAGACATTGGTCCGGTAGCGGCCATGTTGTCCCAGTTCAAAATTGTTGATGTGGGGTGCTGTCCCGTTCTTGTAGACGAAGATCAGCTCATGCTGGGAGCGGTAGAACGAGCCCATGCCGGCATTGTGCTTCACCCAGACGTTGAGGTTCTTGAGTTCGCTATAGATGCCGTCTGCTGCCTCCTCCATCTCGCCCATATGGCGCCAATCCATGCAGATGTAATGGATCGAGCCGTCATGGCTGAAGACTTTGAGATTGGTGAATGAGTCTTTCAGGAAGGCGACGAACTCGCCCCTGGTCATTTCCCCAGAAGCCATCGCAAATTCGCCATGCCTGATCTTGCCAAGCCCGCCGACATTGCCGGCGATCGGAACGTTATAGGGCGGGTCGGTGAAGACCATCCGGGCAAGTTCGCCGTCCATGAGGGCGGCAACCGTATTGAAGTTCCGGGCATCCCCGCAGATGAGCCGGTGGCGGCCAAGGCGGAATATATCTCCCGGCTTGCAGCGGCGGCTCACCTGAGCGGGGTAGGGCAGAAGGTCGTCGTCAGGGTTGCCGGGTTTTTCGGGCTTATGACCCGCAATCAGCCCGTCGATTTCCGGAATTGAGAAGCCGGTCAGCGACAGGTCGAAGCCGGGCTCGAGCCCCATCAGAGCTTCAAGTTCTTCCGCCAGAAAGTCCTCGTCCCAGCCCGCTTTCAGGGCGAGCTGGTTATCGGCGATCACATAGGCCCTCTTCTGGGCCTCGCTCATATGGGTGAGCCGGACACAGGGGATGGATGTGAGCCCAGCCAGTTTGGCTGCTTCTACGCGCCCATGGCCGGCAAGGAGCCGGTTGTTCTCGTCAATGAGGGCCGGTGAAGTGAACCCGAATTCCAGAACGCTCTTTCTGATTTGTTCGATCTGCTTTTTGGAATGGGCGCGCGGGTTTTTGGGTGAGGGTTTGAGATCCCCGACGGGTACGAATTCGAGAATCGGAATGAGCTCGGCTTGGGCCGTGTTGAGCCGGGCTTCGGTCTGGTTCTGCTGGTTTGCTTTATGCGCAGTCTTACGGTTCCGGGGCATGGGCGCCTCCAAGCTTGGACCTTCGTGCAGCGCGCACGTCGGTTCAGGTTTCGGATGCTGCCCAAGCCCACACCGGGGGGCTGGCCGCTAGGTTTACTGACTCTCACGATGCAGCTTGCTTCGTAAGGAGGACGCCGGGCCTCTCAAGCTTTCGACATGACAGAAAATATACTGCCGTGCCGGATCGTCAAGAGCTTTTTTTGAGTGACAAAATGTCATAAATGCCTGGGGCAGAGGGGGATTCAACCAATGCTTGATTTGTAAAGCATGGCATTTACACGCCGGATTTTCTGTCTATCGCGGCCTGAATTCTTTCCGCAGATTTCCTGATCCGGCGAATTGAATTCTCTTTTTCGAACTTAGCTCGGTCGTTCGAAGGTTGCTTGTCTTCCGCAAGGTGGCCCTTCAAGATATATGGCTTATGAGCTATTTGGCGTCCTTGCTCCCATTTCAGCGTTTCAGTGAAGCTTCTTGGCTTCAGTGACAATCTCGCGTCCGATTTTCGAGATATTCTCAGTGTTCGGCATCATTTTGCACAGGATAAGTTCCAGACCCATGTCGTGATAGCGACCAAGCTGCTTGATAACATCTTCTGGCTTGCCAATCAGGCCTGCTTTCAATGCCGGCAACATGCGGCGTTGCAATTTTCTCTCGTCGGTATCCGGGTCAAATTTCAGGATCTGGTTGATAATGTCCTGAATGCCGGTTTGTTCGTCTTTTGCAATACCTATAAAGGGATTCATCCCGAAACGGACGTTCCGTCCCTCGCGCTCGGCACGGCGGCGCATATCTGTGATGGCTTCTTCGACACCGCGCATCACATCATCTGTATTTTCGGCTGCTTTCGGATAGTTGATAAACCACCAGTCGCAGGTTTGTGCAATGAAGTCGCGTCCCTCGTCCCCGGCACTGACGGAGAAGATTTCTGGTGCGCGATTATGGCCCGGCCGCAGGAGGAGATGTGCATCGGTATAATTGAAGAAATCACCGGAATAAGAAAATTTTTCATTGTTCCAGAGGCCTCTGAGAACATCAATAAATTCCGTTGCGCGCTTGTAGCGTTCCTCGCCCCGCAGGATCGTGCCGCCGAACATTTCGAATTCTTCGTCAAACCAACCGTTGACGATGTTCAAGGCCATGCCGCCTTTGCACATACGATCCAGTGAGACGGACATTTTTGCGGTGAGTACCGGATCCAGCAGGCCTGGATGAATAGCGACGAGTGCGCGGATTTTTTCTAATCGAGATCCGACAGCGCCCGCTAGTAACCAAGCTGATAAATCGCTGCCTAGATGACGTTCGGCAAAAAGGCACAAATCAAATCCTGTGCGGTCGGCGGCTTCAAGCAAGGCGATGGAATGATCAAGCTGCAAATCTCTGTTGCCATCCGGCAAGGGCTTGAGTGCGTCGGCATGGGCCTTAGCAATTTCCGGCGAACCGACTGTTGCCATGGGAATGGGAGCGTAAAGACCGAATTGCATGAGCATTATCCCCGAAGTTTTTTCTTCCTCACCCGAATTAATGGGATTGATAGTTGCATCTGGCAATCGCGGGTAAGAGGTGTGAGAGCGGTTGCGGCGCATGATTTCAAGAATGGCGGTGAGTGGTCATCCATCTGAAAAGGCTGAAATTACACGCACTTTCAGGGCCCTATTTTTAATCGTAAACGGACCTTTATTGCAAAATATTGAAGAGTGTTTTGTGTGCTTCGCGCTTCTCCCGGCTGCCCCGAATGTGATGCTGTTGGGGTCAAAGAGCCAACACGCAGAAAATATAAGGAGGAGCACACATGGCCGCATTGTCCACGTTCAAGGTCGGTCTCGCATCACCGGCGAATACATTTTTCGCCATCTGGATGGCCAAGGCCGGCGGCTTCTATGCCCAAAACGGATTGAACGTCGAGATTGTGCCTGTTGTCGGCGGCAAAAACTCCGGCCCAGATCTTGAATCCAATCAAATCCAGCTGATGCATATCGGAATGTCATCGGTCGTGCGCGCCAATAGCATGGGGCATCATTTGATCACCATTGGGTCTTTGTCCAATATCATCCGCAATTCGATGTTTTGTGCGCCGGGCATTAATTCTGCGAAAGATCTGATAGGAAGCAAAATAGGCATTAGTTCAGAAGGTTCCGAAACAGATCCAACGACGACCCTAGCTTTGCGCAAGCTCGGCATTGATCGCAAAGATGTGCAGATAGTTGAAATTGGTGTCGAGCGTCTCACCGCAGTCCGTGAGGGTCAGGTTGCTGCCTCATTAATGGGCGAGCCCTATCGAAGCAAGGCTTTTGCGCTTGGGATGAAGCCGATCATTGATCTTTATGCCGATCATACGCCTTGGCTTTACAGCGGGCTTGTCGTTGCACAAGATTTTTTGAAAGCCCATCGTGATCAGGTTCTGGCTTTCATTCGTGGTACGGTCGAAGGCAATTACTTTGCACTCGCCAATCCAGCTGAGGCGAAGAAAGTACTAGCAACAGAGCTGAAGCTGACTGACGCAAAAGTCATCGACCAGACTTTCGAGAACTTCCGTGCCGAGACGCCCCGCAATGCCGAGCTCACCGTGAAAGGTGCGCAGAATATTGTAGATGTGCTCGAGCCAAAAAACCGAAATCTGTCGAGTTATATGGACAACACCATTCAGGAAGAGCTGACCCGCGAAGGCTTTTTCGAGAAAATGACACAGAAATACCAAGTCTAGCATCTGAATAACATATTCAAATCTGGATTCGGAGATGGACATGCGCCTTGCCCGAATAATGTCGAGCCTTGTTCTTGCCACTTGCGCTCTGTTTTGGACAGAAGCGAAGGCGGATGATTTCTATAAGGGCAAAACTATTTCTATTGTGGTTGGCTCGACGCCGGGCGGGTCTTTTGACCTTATTTCACGGGCTATGTCGCGCTATATCGGGCAATATATTCCCGGCAAACCGAATGTGGTTGTGCAGAACATGCCCGGCGCTGCCAGTATGACAGCCTTGGGTTATGTCGAGAGCCTTGCTGTCACAGACGGCACGGTTTTCGGCACCTTTTTGCCTGGTATTATCACGCAGTCGATTCTGACGCCTGAAAAAATCCGCGCCAATATGGTGAACTTGGCATGGATCGGAGTGGTGAGTGCAGATTATTCCCGCGTCTGTTACGGCTATGGGCCGAACGCCATCACGTCGATGAATGATCTTATTGAGCGTCCGCGTGAAAAGCCTTTCATTATGGGCACAACTGGCACTGGCGCGAGCAATTATATCAATGGCATGTCGTTAGCCGAAGTGTTCAATGCGCCTATAAAAATCATCATGGGCTTTCCTGGCAGCTCGGAAATGCGTCTTGCCATTGAGCGCGGGGAGCTTGATGGCGATTGTGGCGGGCTCGCTAGTATCCCGAAGGGCTGGATTGATCAGAACAAGGCTCATCTGTTCGTTCGTTTTGCTGAAAAACAGATTCAGGGCATGCCATCGAGTGCGGTCTATATTGGTGATCTGATCAGACGTGATGAAGATCGGCAGCTGCTTGAAATTCTTTATGCCGGCGATAAGCTTGGTCGGCCATATGTAGCGCCGAAAAAAACACCTGCAGATCGCGTGGCTTTGTTACGTACGGCTTTCAATAAGACGATGATTGATCCTGGCTTTACAGGTGAAATGGATAAGGTACAGGAAGCTATTTTTCCCATGACCGGAGAAGAGGCTGAAAAAATGATTGCGCAAATGCGGAAAGTGAATGCCGAAACGCTCGAACGCGCACGCAAGATCTACAATTGAGATCAGGCAGCGACTGGTTGTAGCCAGCTCGCGTTGCGGAAACGACCTTCAAGAAATTTCAAGAAGAGCTTCATTGATTGCGTCTGCTGGCGCGCATTCTGGTAATATGCACCAATTGTCTGCTCAGGAATTTTATAATTTTCGAGAAGAGGCACAAGGGCTCCGCTGCGAAGATCATCCGCAATACAAAAGATCGGCAGAAGGGCGATACCTGTGCCATCGAGAACCATATAGCGCATGGTAATGGCCGTACTCGGTGCAACAACGCCCGATACTTTAATATTTTCGTGGCCGTTCGGACCTTCAAACGGCCATGTATTTTTGACGAAGGGTCGCAAGGTGCACAAGCAGGAATGTTTCTGTAAATCAGTGGGCTTTTCAGGATAGCCTGCCTTTTCTAAATAGGCTGGGGAGGCGCAAAGGACCCAGGGAATACGCCCTAGTTTGCGCATAAAAAGATTTGAATCGCGCGGCTGTGTGAAGCGGATGAGTACATCCGCGCCGTAATGACCTGGATCAAAGGTCGACTGCCAATTGTCGCTGATTATCAGATTGGTCTTCACACTGGGGTAGAGGGACATAAAAGCGGTTAGTGCCTTGCCCATTTCGAGAATACCGAAGGACATAGGTGCAATAATATTGAGATGACCGACCGGTTCTTCGAGCATGTTTTTGATGGCACGCTCTTCTTGCAGTACCTCATCGAGGATGCGCACACAAAAGTCGAAGTAGCGCTTTCCTGCATTGGTCAGACTGACATTTCGTGTGGTGCGATGGATCAGCGCGACACCGAGATCGATTTCAAGCTGCTGTACGCGCCGCGTCATTAGCGCAGGCGATACGCCCAAAGATTGCGCCGCGGCCGAAAAGCTGGAATGGCGCGCCACGCGGACAAATGACTCCATCTCGATCAGGCGATTGGCCGTCATGTCTTCCCCCGGAGTTTTAGCTTTTCTTATGAAAGCTCCGAAGAGACTCTATTGCAGAATGTTGAAAACACAATTGCGACTTTCGGGATGGTTCGTGGTCACGGAGTGGGTAAAGTTTCTCAGATACAAGAAGGTCTCAAAGACCGTTTAGGGGGAGAAAAGACACATGGCCCATCCTGCCGCGGCCGCGCTTTCGGATTTTGTTGCCAAAACTCATGCCGTTTGGGCTCGCGAAAGTGATATGAAAACACGGATGGAGCAAACACAAGTCCTGCTAACAGACCTTGTGAAAAATCCCGCTATTCAGGACTCAGCCAAGAACTGGCCCTCGACCGAGGGGCATAAGAACCTTCTTTTGCATACGGATGAGAAATTCGGCTTTATCATCAATGCTGTGGTGCGCGAGCCCAACCGCAAGGGTAGTGTGCATGATCATTCGCAGGCTTGGGTCCTTTATGGCCTCGTTGAGGGTACGGAATCTCTCGAGCGTTATCATCGTGTCGATGACGGGAGCCGAGCCGATTATGCCGAGGTCAAGCTTACAGGCGTGACGACCGGCCAGGCGGGAACGGTCGATATTGTGCCGCCCTTCAACATTCACGCTGAACAAGGCGGGCCCGGCCGCTCCGTCGCCATGATCTTCCGCAGCGAGAAGCTGGTCGGACGCATCCTCCAGCATGGCTATGACCTAACCACCGGCAAGGTCACGGAACGCTACGGCCCCACGCAAATCGAATTCAGTCTCGCCTGACCGGGAGGCCCGCATGCCGTTTGTCGCGGTTCCTGGCGCGGAGATCCATTACTCTGTCACGGGCAGCGGTCCGCCGCTGCTTATGATTGCTGGTACAGCCTGCGACGGGACCTATTGGTCACGGTTTCAGGTGCCGGATTTTGCCAAAGATTTTACGGTGATCACATTTGATCAGCGCGGAACAGGCAAAACAATTACTCATATCAAAGATTATGCGACAAACCGGCTCGCCGCAGATTGCGCAACCATCATCGCAGCAGTCGGACGTGGCCCAGCCTTTGTGATGGGTCACTCGATGGGGGGGCGTGTTGCGCAACTGGTCGCGCTTGATCATGGCGAGCACGTGAAAGCACTCGTGCTGGCCTCGACTGGTTCTTCCTTCAAGGCGAAAGGCGGCATTGCTGCCAAGACATGCCAAGGCATTATCGAGATGGGCTATGAGCCCTATGTCCGGAAACATTCGACAACCATCGGTTTCAGCACAGAATTTGTTGCGCAGAATCCCATTCTCGTCTCCGGTATTATGGACGAGATGATGGCAACATTACCTCCAGTTGAGGTCTATTTTGCTCATATTCTCTCGAGGCAAGATCACGAGACGACGGGACGATTGCCTTTCATCTCCTGCCCGACACTCGTGTTGGTTGGTGGGGACGAAACCCATGGCACATCCGATACAACACATGTGGAATCCTCACGCGTTCTTTCCCGCGGAATTCCCGGGAGCCAATTCAACGTGATCGAAGGGCACGGTCACTTTTATTCCCATTCAGCACCGGAAATTTTTAACGGGCTCGTTAGAAACTGGATTTCATCTTTGAAAATGACATAGCGAAGGAGAGAGGGCGATGTTGGAGAAATATGCAAAACACTTGCACCAGAGCCTGCTTCTTCTCCTCAGCTTTTCGCTACCGGCTTTTGCAGCTGCTGAGCCCGATTTCTATAAGGGTAAAACAATCAATATCATTGTCTCGACCGATGCCGGAACGGGTTATGATATTTACGCTCGAACCATTGCGCGCCATTGGCCCAATCATATTTCGGGTAATCCCAATATCATTGTACAGAATATGACGGGGGCCGGCGGATTGCGGACAGCCAATCTGCTTTACAATGTCACGGCCAGAGACGGGCTGACCTTGGGTCTGGTGCAATCGACAGTCCCATTCGAACCCTTTTTCGGTAATAAGTCGGCATCATTCGATGCCATGAAATTTAACTGGATCGGGACACCAAGTCAGGAAGTCCTCACCGTCATTGTCTGGCACACAGTGCCTGTGCGGACACTTGAGGATGCGCAAAAGCGTGGCCTAACGCTTGCCGCGACAGGCGGAGCGTCGACACCGGCTTTTTATGCGCGTGTTCTGGGATCTCTTTTGCAGATTCCGATCAAGTTGATTGCCGGCTACAAAAGCCAGAATGATGTCTTCCTCGGCATGGAGCGCGGCGAAAACGATGGCTCGCCTGCAACTTTTTATTCAACTCTGAAGGTCAACAAGCCCGATTGGCTGGCGGAAAAGAAGGCTATTCCGATTCTTCAATATGGCGGCGCGCCTGACCCCGAAATCCCGAATGTTCCTTTCGTGATGAACTTGCTCAAGACAGCGGATGATCGCGAGGCGATGGGAATTGCTTCCGCGCCTTTGCAGGTGGGCCGTCCCTTGGTGGCACCTCCCGGCGTTGATCCGGATCGAATCAAGTTGCTGCGTGCTTCTCTTGAAAAGACATTCAAAGATCCGGCCTATCTCGCCGATTGTGCCAAGCAGATGATAGCTTGCGATTCCAGCCTTAGTGGCGAGGCTATTACTGAGATTTTGAAGCAGACATATAGTGCGAAAAAACATGTCCGTGACCGTCTTGTTGAAATCTATGAGCGACGCGAAGAATAAAATAATTTTCATTGCACTTCAGCGTGGGGAGAGAGTGATGAAGAGTGTTCCAAAGATAGGAAATGCTATTTGTCAAAACGTTTGCGCCGCCTTGATGTGCACCGGCATTATTGGCGCTACTTTGCTGGATATCAAAAGCGCAAATGCGCAGCAATCTGTTGAGCAATTCTATAAGGGCCGACAGGTCGACATGATAATTTATACAGCTAACAATTCACCATATGATCTTTATGCTCGCCTTCTGGTCACTCATATGGGCCGTTTTTTACCGGGCAATCCGACCTTTATTCCGAAGAATATGATCGGAGCTGGAGGACTCAAGGCGGCTGAATATATCTACAAAATAGCGCCTAAGGATGGTGCGACTCTTGGCACATTTGGTCGAGGATTGCCTTTTGATCAATTTCTGGACCGAAACGAAATGGGGATTGATTTTCTAAAGCTCGCTTGGATAGGCAGTATGAACCGTGAAAGTACTGTTGCGTTTTCGTGGCATACATCAGCAGTAAAAACGTTCGAGGATTTGCAAAAGATTGAGCTACTTGTGCCCGGTACTGGCGCAGGCGCCGATTCTGAATTGATTTCTGTCGCTCTGAATTCACTTTTGGGGACAAAATTTAAAATTATCAAAGGATATAAAAATACCACCGATGGCGCCCTTGCTGTGGAGCGCGGTGAGTTGGATGGAATTGCCTATTGGTCTTGGAGTGCGTTGAGATCGAGTCATTTGCACTGGGTCAAAGAAGGCAAGATCAATATGCTTTTCCATACGGGTGATAGAGTGCATCCAGAAATACCGGACGTGCGCCTTGTTCGAAATCTTGTCACAGACCCAGTAAAAAAACAGGGCACTCGATTTTATACTTGCTCGTGAAATATTAGGTCGCCCATTTCTTGCTCCTCCTAATATTCCCGCCGAGCGGGTGAAGGCATTACGCGAAGCTTTTGTCAGGACATTACAAGACAAGGATTTTCTTCTTGATGCGGAAAAGCGACAGGCCGAGATCAACCTTGTAACCGGTGAAGAAGTTGAAGACGTTCTTCGCAAGGCTGCTGCGGCACCAAGGGATGTGGTAGAATCCGTAAAAAAGGCACTTGAGATGTAGATTGCTTACTCTAGCTGGGGCGAGCTCTTTTTTGGTGACAGCAGGAAGGTGTAGAGTTCCTTAAGTATGCGATAATTTGAGACTTGTGCTCATGAGAGGGCCACAAAGGTTAGGAAGAAAATGATTTCAAAAATGCCTACAGCAATAAGGAAATCTACCCCTGAATTGAATTTTAAAATATGGTCTAGACGCGCGCGTTTTAAATCCAGGCATTTCCAAAAATTTCCCAATGCCACCCCTTCCGGAAATCCTTGGCTCCAATCACAAAAGGGTTGTTTTTTGACCTTTTTGGGCAAAAGCACATTCCTCAAATGATGAATTGCGCCTCACGATTTGTTCTGTAGACTTTTAAAAAATAAAAAGTTGGGAGGGGTGCATGGAAAGCTTGGCAGATCAGGTCGCGGCAATCACATCTTCGCTGGTGCGCGAACAGGCTTATGTTCTCATGATGCGTCCGAACCCGGACGCGCCAGCGATTGCATCGCGTGACCAGCTTCGAATCGAACATCACGAATATCTTCTTGATCTTGAACGGCGCGGAATTCTTTTTGCGGCAGGTCCCTTTGCTGACCGCGGTGAAAAACCCTCTGGGTCAGGTATGATTATCATCCGTGCCCCTAGCAAGGAGGAGGCTACCCGGATCGGATTTGAGGAGCCCTATACCAAAAATCGCTTGCGGCTTATGGATGTCATGCCGTGGCAGCGCAATGAAGGAACGATGAAACTCGAGCTTCGTCTTGCCGATGGCGTCCTCAAGATCGATGAGCGCGTTTACAAGCTTACAAAAAGCGATCCGACAAAATGAGGCGCCGTGCCCATTTGTTTCTAGCCGCTTTGGCCTTGTTGGTGACGGGACCGGCACAAGCGGAGTTCAGCCTGGCAGGCAAAACGGTCACATTTGTCATTGGTGGCGGAGCAGGAGGAGGCGTTGACGCTTTTGCCCGCACACTAGCGCCCTATTTGACCAAGCATCTCCCCGGGTCTCCGGTTTTGAAGATCACCAATATGGGAGCCAGTGGCGGAATACAGGGCGTGCAATATCTCGCGTCAGTCGCCCCACATGATGGCACCTATATAGGCACAACCAATGCGGGCCCGATTGCCGAGCCGATGATGGGTCAGGTCAAGGTGACTTATCACGTCGGTGATTTCCGATGGATCGGCAGTCTGACACGTGGCGATACAGTTTGTGCTGTATGGCGGGAATCAAAAATAAAAACCATAGAAGATGCACGCAGTCGCGAAGTTCCGATGGCGTCAACTGGAGCAACGTCCGCGCCGACACGGGCGACTTTGCTGACCGCTCATATTCTTGGCCTCAGGTTTAAACCGATCCCCGGATATGATGGGGGAACAGCGCTGCTTGCATTGGAGCGAGGTGAGGTGGAGGGCACATGCACGACGCTTGGCTCGCTGCGAACAACCCGTCCCGAGTGGGTTCGAAACGGACAGCTGCGATTGCTCGTTCAGGTTTCAATGACAAAGGATCCCGAGTTTCCCTTGGTGCCGCGTTTGGCTGACATGGTCAGTGATGCGACACAAAAAAGTATGCTGGAATTTCTTCAGGCCCCTTATGAGTTCAACAACCCGCTCATGTTACCCCCCGGTACTCCCGACGAGGCACTTTTGGTCTGGCGGGAAGCTTTTCAAAAGGCGGTTGCAGATAAGGCCTATTTGGGTGAGGCGGAAGCGCGCCTTCAAAATGTTGCGCCACGCACAGGGAGCGAGGTTGAGACGTTGGTTGCACGCATGCTTGCTACTCCACCTGAAATCATAGAGCGCCTCAAGCAAGTCACGGATATCGGATTGGTGCGTCAGTAGCTCATCGGGATTGGGGGAGATCATGCCATTTTTTCGCTCTTTGCCGCAAAATGCCGGAATTGGCGAGTTATGGGAGATCAATCCCAACATTCGCAAACCGATGAATGACCTTGGCAAAGCAATTATGCGCGATGAATCTCCCCTGTCTGCAGGGCAAAGAGAAACAATTGCAGCCTTTGTTTCCGGCCTTAACAAATGCGATTATTGTTTCAAAGGCCATATTGAGATGGCCGTGAATCTTGGCGCCGATCGCGAGGAAATCCTTCAAGCGATAGAGGATCTGGAAACAAGCTCAATTAATCCCGTTTTCAAGCCGATCTTGGCTTATGTGCGCAAGCTTACATTGGAGCCTGTCTCGATTTTGCAAGCTGACGCAGATGCAGTCTATGCAGCGGGATGGAGCGAGCGCGCCTTACATGATGCAATCCTTGTTTGTTGCCGCTTTAACTTCATGAACAGGCTTAGTCTCGGACACGGACTTGATCCTGATGGTGTAGACCCCAAAGCACGTGCCCAGAAAATGTCCTACGCCCAAAAATCCTGAGGTGTTCCTCATGAAAAAATTTGCGTTCATTATTCCGTTTTGTTTCGGTCTTACAAGTTTTGCCCAAGCAGAAACTGTCGATGCTTTCTTCCAGGATCGTCAATTGATCATGCTGATCGGCGGTGGCTCGGGTGGTTCGGTGGATATTTATGCGCGTATTTTAGCCCGTCATATCGTTGATCAATTGCCGGGAAAGCCCACTATTGTTCCACGTAATCTTCCAAGTGCAGGTGGCGTGCAGGCTTTTATGACCCTTGCAACAACAGCAGCCCGTGATGGTTCCGCATTTGCGACCTCCGCGAGGGGGCCGATGACAGATCCGATCTTGTCCGACAAGCCGTCGCAATATGATCCGCGAAAATTCATATGGATTGGCGCTATAAATGAAGATTCCAGCGTCTGCTTTACTGGCAAGGCATCAAAGACGAAGACGCTTGATGATGCTATCCGGAATGAAACAACCATGGCATCGACCGGCGCTCTGGCCGAGAGTTCCAAATTCCCTCTTGCCGTAAATGCAATGACGGGAGCAAAGTTGAAAGTCATCACCGGGTATAAAGGTGCTGCAGATACGAAGCTTGCAGTTGCCCGCGGCGAAGTTGATGGCCAATGCACGACATTCGGCAGTATGCTGGCAGTCGAGCCTGATGCATTTACATCAGGTGAATACAATCTTCTTGTGCAAATTGGTGAAAGAGCAAATCAGCTTGCGGGTAAAACTCCACTGATCACTGAATTTATCAAGAGTGAATCTGACCGACAGGTGCTTAATCTCATTCTCAAGCCCTTGGCTATCACGAGCTCTTATGCATTGCCGCCGGACGTCCCTTTGGATCGGGTAAGGGCTTGGCGGTTAGCTCTAGAGGCTGTCGTCAGGAACAGGAGCTTTCTTGAAGATGCTGATCGCGTCGGTCTAGTTCCCAGTCCACGATCCGGGCCGGATGTTCAGTCACTGGTCGAAGATCTTTATTCCATCGCGCCAGAAGCCCTTGCTCGAGCCCGGAAAATTTATGGCTATGACAGTTCCGGTAGGTAGCCACGGGTGATCAGCTCAATTGCTGAATGATCATGATCGTAAGGGGGTCGCTGAAGAGAATTTAATCCCAGATAAATTTCGGAATTAATTATTAGAAAAATGAGACTGACCTTTTCCAAATTCGTTGTTCAGCCAATTTAAGTTCCCTGTTCCGAATTCAGGCTTGTGATCCGGTCTTCGCACAGTTTCTGGTGGTTTGCTGTATGCGCAGTCTTACGGTTCCGGGGCATGGGCGACTCCAAGCTTGGACCTTCGTGTAGCGCGCACGTCGGTTCAGGTTTCGGATGCTGCCCAAGCCCACACTTGGGGCTGGCCGCTAGATTTGCTCGCTCTCACGATGCAGATTGCTTCTTAAGGAGGCGCCGAGTCTCTCAAGCTTTTCGACATGTTGGAAACTCAACCGTAGCGCACGGCTCTAAAAAGTGTTTGAGGTGAATTATTTCGATAAACGACTGGGCAATTTTGGGAATTCAACCAAGGCTTGATTGGTAAATTCTGTCCTTTACGTGCCGATTTTATTTCTATCGCGGCCTGAATTCTGCTCGCAGATTCAAAGCTTCCGTCCTTTTTGAGACGTGGGTCTCGGGGCAGAGGACCTTGTCGGCTCAAGGCCTAGGGTCTAGGCTTACAAAAAATGACAAGGGAGGGGACTTCAGTGTTCGCAAGAATCAATCATATCGCGATCGCCAGTGACAATTATGCAGCGAATGCTCGTTTTTACATGGCGCTTTTTGGAATGAAGGCTTCAAACAACCAGCGACCGGCACGCGCTATGCCGGTGGGCGATGGTCACATCGGCCTCAACAATATTCCGCTTCGTGAGGGTCGCCGTAGCGGGCTCGATCACTTTGGGTTCGAGGTAGAAAGCATGCAGCTGGCGCTTGAGCGAATTCGGGCTTTTGACTCTACTTTGGAGTGGGTGAAGCGCCCCTCCGTGCGCCCAAATGCAGCCGTGAGCGCACATGATCTGGATCTGATCGTCTATGACCTAGCTGAAAAAAATTCAGGCAAGGCACAGGATATTTTTGCCGAGAATAATTGGGAAGCAACGCGCTACATCAATCACATTACTTTACGCTGCCGACATCCTGAGCGCAGCGCAGAATTTTATTCGAAAGTCTTTGAACTTGAAGCGACGAAAAAAGATGGTATTTGGCGCGTGAGTGATGGGCGCGTGTCGCTCATTCTTTTGCAGTGGAGCATGCAAAATTTTATCGGTCATGATCCTATGCCGCCGCAGCTGGATCACTTTGGTTTCAAGGTTGAAAGCGTCGAAGCCATCAAGCGCGAGATGGATGAGCTGATCGGTTATAATCCTCGCTTTCTCACGCGTCCCCTTGGTTATGGTGAAGAAGGTGAAGCACGCTTGGCGCTCTTCAAGCAGTGCCCCGTGGGTGAGTATCATCTCACCGATTTAGAAGGCGTCTATATTGACGTGACCGAACATTAAGGGAGCCAATCATGCGCGCTCTTTTTTTCACCTCGGCTTTGATTGCTGCGTCAATTCCAGTTGCGCGTGCAGATCAACTGGCTGATTTTTATTCAGGCAAAGCCATTTCCTTGATCGTTTCAACAGGCGTTGGAGGTGGTGTCGATACAAATGCGCGGCTTGTCGCGAAGCATTTTGGCAATCATCTCCCTGGAAAACCGTCGATTGTCGTCAAGAACATGACGGGCGCCGGGCATCTTCAGGCTACCAATTATTTATACATGCAGGCACCAAAAGATGGCACGCATATGGGTGCAATTTTGCCGGCATTTGTTGGCTATCAGATTCTTGATGGGCGCGGCTCCCAGTATGATACGCGCAATTTTAATTTCCTTGGTTCAAGCGACGTGGAGAATGCAAATCTCTACACATGGAGCAAGTTGGGGATCAAAAAAATTGAAGAGGTTAAAGAGCGTCAGGTTTTGATGGGCGCGACGGGCGCCGGCTCTTACACCATGCTCTATCCGACCATATTGAATAATCTTCAAGGTTATAAATTCAAAATGGTCTCCGGTTATAAAAGCACCAATGAAATTCATCTCGCGATGGAGCGCGGTGAAGTGTCTGGGCGCGCCGGAAACTTTTTTTCAAGCTTGAAGGCACAAAATCCGGATTGGCTTGCGGAGAAAAAGATCGACATTTTATTGCAGATTGGCGAGAAACGAGATCCGGAATGGCCACAGGTGCCTTTGCTGACAGATCTCGCCGTGAATGAAGAGCAGCGGCTGATCTTCAAACTCTTTTCTGCAGAAATTGCTCTCGGACGCGTCTTCATTACAACGCCGGGTGTCCCCGCTGATCGGTTGCAAGCCTTGCGGCTGGCTTTCGAGAAGACGATGCAAGACCCCGGATTTAATGCGGATATTCGTGCAGCTGAAATGCAGGTGCGGCCATTGACTCATCAGCAGGCCAAAAACCTCGCAGATGAAATCATCAACATGCCGACGGAACTTGTGGCAAAAGCAAAAGCGGCGATGGAGCTTTAAAGAGCTTTTCAGCCCTGTGTTCAGGCGCTCGCTTTTGTGCAGCTGAACCATTGCGCTTGACGCCCCTTTCCTCGCGAGGCAGTCTGATTAAGGTTCGACGTTCAAAAGAGCGCGAATAAGGGCCGGTAGAGCCCAAATCGGGAGGGGATCGGATGGGGGCTTTCCGTTTCGCCGCATCTTTCGCTATTTTGGCAGTCAATGCATCCATATGCGTTGCTGACGAGCCCGATTTCTATAAAGGCAAGCAGGTTTCGCTCATTTTGAGTGCTGGCGAAGGGGGCGGCTATACAAATTACGCGCGCGTTTTCGCTCCGTATTTCTCCGCACATCTTCCCGGCCATCCGACCATCGTGGTTCAAAACATGCCTGGCGGCGGCGGAATCCGCGCGATGAACCAGCTTGCGAATAATATGCCCAAAGATGGTACGGCGCTTGGGCTGGTCCATTCCAGTGTACCTTTCGCACCTCTTTATGGGGTCAAGGCAGCTAATTTTGATCCGCGACAGATGACTTGGGTTGGCTCGTTGGCGGTCGCCAGCGCCATGTGTGTCGCTTGGGGAAAGTCAGGCATTGCGAATTTTGACGATCTGAAAAAGCGCGAGTTTATTGTGGGTGGTTCCGGAGCCGGCTCCCAGATGGAGACGCTCCCCACCATGCTGAACAGAATGTTTGGCACGAAGATTAAAATCATCTCCGGATATAAGGGTGGCAATGATGTCTTCCTCGCCATGGAGCGCGGGGAAGTGCATGGCCGTTGCGGAGGGCTTGTGTCTTCTATCCGCTCGACGCGTCCCGAATGGTTTCCTAAAAAAATGATCAATGTGCCGATTCAGATCGCACTGGAAAGATCGTCGCTCTTTCCTGATGTCCCCGCGATTGTTGAATTTGCAAAGGACGAGCAAGTCCGGAATGTGCTGGAACTTGTTCTCTCGCCTCAGGCGATGGATCGCCCCATTGTGGGCCCTGGCGGCATTCCGCCCGAGCGTGTCGCTATGCTGCGCAAAGCTTTTCACGATGGGATGAATGATCCGGCTTTTATTGTCGATGCGGGCAAGCAAAATCTCGAGATTGAAGAAGTTTCTGGTGAGCGCCTCGCGCAGGTTATTGCTCGCGCCTATTCAATGCCGCCGGAAATTGTGCGAATTGCCAATGAGAGCATGAACCTCACCGGGTCAAATCTGGATTAGACGGAGAAAAGAAAAATGGCATCCAAAATCAATCACGTCGCCATTGTAAGCCAGCAATATTCACTATTAGCAGCTTATTATCGGGCCGTTTTCAAAATGTCGAAGTCCGACAAGGATCGCCCGGTTCGCGCGGTGACTGTTGGTGATGGATATGTCGGATTGAATATCAATCCGCGCAAGGCTGGTCGCCCGGGCGGTCTCGATCATTTTGGCATCGACGTGGATGATGTGAACGAAACTTTCGAGCGCATGAAGGCCTTTCCGGCTGCTGATTATGTGCAGCGCCCCTCGACACGCCCGTTCGCCGGTATTTCGGCCAATGATCCGGATGGCAATGTGTTTGATATTTCGCAACGTCAGATGAAAAATCGTGACGCCATTTATGTCGAAAATTCAGGCGAACAGGCCGAGCGACGTATCAGCCATGTTGCGGTTCGCACCCTACGGCCTGACGAAATGGCGCGTTTTTATTCGGATGTCTTTGGCCTTAAGGAAGTGAATTCGAAACCGGATGACCCCAATCATTATCTCACAGATGGTAAGGTTCAGCTTGTTCTGATCCCCTATAAGATCAAAAATTATATCGGACAGAGCATTTTGCCGACAGGTATGGACCATGTTGGCTTTGAGGTAGAAAGCATCGATGCCTTGAAAAAAGACCTGGAAGAATCGGTCGGTATCAACCCTTGCTTGCAGCCGATTCCGGTGGGTGGCGGGCCGGAGCAAGGTGCGCGCTTGGAGCTCTTGAAAAAGCAATGCCCAATGGGAGAGTTCTTCCTCTCGGATCCCGATTTTACAATGATCGCAGTCTCGCAGCGTCATTGAGTGGTGATGTGAACATGTTTGAAGATAAATTTGTGAATGTGGATGGCTTGCGCCTTCGTTTTATTGAGGCGGGGCAGGGCCATCCGGTGATCTTTCTGCATGGCGGGTCGCTTGGATCATCGGCGGATGTTTTTCGGCGCAATATTATCGACTTTGCGGCGGCGGGTTATCGCGCGATCGCTTTTGATCAACCGGGATTTGGCCTCGCGGATCTCACGAGTGATCATTCGGGGGGCTATCGGCGAGAGAGTATTCCGAAATTTATCGAGGCTCTCGGCTTATCTCGTCCTATCTGCGTTGCCCATTCGCAAGCCGGCGGTATGGCAGTGCGCTTGGCACTGAAGCATCCCACCCTTTTCAGTCATCTGATTATTCTTGGGACCGGAAGCTTGTTACCGCAACTGGACGGTGGCGCAGATGCAAGTGGCGCTGTGCAGCAGCGACTTGAGCGTCGTATGGCCGCTAAGGAACCAGAACTAGCAGACACGCGCAAACTGCTGGAAGCGAATCTTTATCATCATGATCTGATCACAGACGAGGAATTAGCACTGCGCCATGCGCGCAGCCTCGGATCTGCTTTCGAGGCTTTTATTGCGCGCAACGAAATGCCTGACGCCAGCCAGAAGAAAGGTGGCGATGAAACTCCGATCTGGCAAAAGCTCAAGGATATTTCTGTGCCAATGCTGATGATCTATGGTGCAAATGATCGTGGGCAGGCAGCTCAGCGTGTTGCTCTGTTGAAAGAGCGCGAACCAACGCTCAGCCTGCACCTTGTCGCAGACTGCAAACATCTTGTGCCATGGGATGCGCAGGCTCAAGTAAAGACACTCAGTCTCAATTTCCTGAAGGCATTCTCAGGCGGTTAGAGTTGTCTTTTCCAGTAGGCGCAGACAAGCAAGTACCGTAGTGATGGCCGGACTTGGCACATCAACCAAAGTGCCAAGCTCTGCAACAGCACCGATGAGCGCCTGGGTCTCTAAGGCGCGTCCTCCTTCCAAGTCCTGCAACATGCTGGTCTTATGGGCACCGACCTCAGCCGCGCCCGCAAGTCTTTTTTCAAGAGGAATTTTAAATTCAATACCGAGCTTTTCGGCGATTGCCCGTGCTTCTCGCATCATTGTGGCCGCAAGATTATGCGTTCCTTCATCAGCGCAAATTGCAGCAAGATCTGCGCGCGTGAGTGCACTGATCGGATTGAACGCCAGATTGCCCCATAATTTCGTCCAGATTTCAGATCGAATGTCTTTTACAACGGGCGATTTGAAACCGGCGGCACGGAATAGGGAAGAAATGCGCGTGGCGCGTTCGCTGGTGGTGCTGTCTAGCTCGCCGAGGCTAAAACGCAGCCCCTCAAGGTGCTTGATGACGCCGGGTGAAACGATTTCAGCTGCGGGATAAACGACAGAGCCAATAATGCGGTCTACAGGGAGCTGAGCTGCGATGGAGCCATCTGGATCAACCGAGAGAAGGCGGCGATCTGCATAAGGGCCATCCTGGCCAGCAAAATACCAGAACGGAATGCCGTTTTGAGCGGTGATGACGACGCCATCTTTTGACAGGGAATGCATCACGCCAGAGCAGGCCGGTGACAATTGATGAGCTTTGACGGCCAGCACAATGGCATCTTGAGCGGCAAAATCACGAAGATTAGATGACGCTGGAATCTGTCTCGTTTGGCTGGTCCCGTCCGCCTCGATCAATGTCAGCCCATTGTTTTGAATGGCTGACAATTGTGCGCCACGCGCAACTACGCTGACCTCTGCTCCGCTCTGGCTTAAGCGGACTGCGAGCATGCCCCCAATTGCACCAGCGCCAACGATACAAATTTTCATTTTTTGAGGCCTTTTTGCTTTTCAGCTTTTGGCCAAGATTAGCACAAAACAATCCATGAGTTAGAAATCAGAGAGTGGCCTGCCCCCTGAAAAGTGGTCCTCCCTGATGTATGGCTTATGAGCCTTTGAGGAGGAATGAGAATGGCTAGGAAAAGGCACAAGGCGGAAGAGATTGTCGCCAAACTTCGGCAGGTCGAAGTTCTCACAGCACAGGGTCGGCCGGTGGCCGATGCTGTGAGGTCGATAGGTGTGACGGAAGTTACCTATTATCGCTGGCGATCAGAATATGGCGGGCTGAAAGGCGATCAGGTGAAGCGCCTGAAAGAGCTTGAGGCCGAGAACAATCGCCTTCGCCGAGCCGTCTCGGACCTGACGATTGAGAAGCTGATTTTAAAAGAGGCTGCAGGGGGAAACTTCTAAGCCCCGCACGTCGCCGCGCCTGCGTGGAGCATGTGGTTGCCAAGCATGGCATCTCAGAGCGGCTTGCTTGCCGAGTTCTCGGCCAGCATCGTTCCACGCAGCGCAAAAAACCGACCAGACCTGATGATGAGGCTATCCTGACCGCTGACATCACGGCACTTGCTATCCAGTACGGTCGCTATGGCTATCGCCGGATCACGGCGATGCTGCGACACAAGGGCTGGAGAGTGAATGCTAAGCGGGTAGCCCGGATCTGGCGACGTGAGGGGCTGAAAGTCCCTTCTAAACAACCCAAGCGCGGACGTCTTTGGCTCAATGACGGATCCTGCGTTCGCTTGCGTCCCGAATATCCCAACCACGTCTGGTCTTACGACTTTGTCGAAGACCGTACTCATGATGGGAGGAAGTATCGAATGTTGAACATCATTGACGAGTTCTCACGAGAATGCCTGGCAATCAGGATCAACAGGCAGCTCAAGGCAACGGATGTGATCGATGCCTTGTCGGATCTCTTCATACTAAGGGGCATCCCAACGCATATCCGCTCGGATAACGGCCCGGAGTTTATCGCCCATAACTTACGCAACTGGCTCTCGGCAGTAGGGGCCAAGACCGCCTACATCATGCCTGGCAGTCCTTGGGAGAATGGCTATTGTGAGAGCTTCAACTCGAAGCTTCGAGATGAGCTTCTGAATGGCGAAATCTTCTATACGCTAAAGGAAGCAAAGATCATCATTGAGGGCTGGCGGCGGCACTACAACACGATCAGGCCGCACTCATCACTGCGATATCAACCGCCTGCACCAGAGGTCCTACAGTGGCCGTCTGCGCAACCCCAACCAGCTTCGCCGGCCATTCCAGCGCTAGCTACAAACCAAATCGTCAACTAACATAAAGACCGGATCACCTCGTGGGGTCTGGCCAGCAGGTGCTTAAAGTATCCGGATAGCCATATTGTCTGACAGAACGAAGCCAAAATATAATAAGTTACTGATATATTTGGATTTATATTGAAATTAATTGGAAAATTAATTTAAAAAGTCTAGATGGTTACTTAAAGAAAAATCAAATTTTTATCTTAGATATGAAAAACCAAGCTCGAATTATTTTGCGGTAAATTAATCGGAATAAATATTTGCCTATATGTATTATTCAGTCTCCAAATCCAGATGATCAAGAAATATTTTTGCTTCACCAGTAATTTCCGCGCGGCGCCCGCCCGTCATTTTTGCAAGTGTGCGGTACGGCATGGCCATGCGCGGATTTTTTGACAGCTGCGCTTCATTTTCAATCATGAAATGCCAATAGAGGCGATTGAAGGGGCAGGATTTGGCCCCTGTTTTTGCTTTCACATCATAAGAACAGTTTTTGCAATAATCGGACATGCGATCAATATAAGCACCCGATGCCGCGTAGGGTTTCGAGGCCAGCAATCCGCCATCGGCAAACAGAACCATGCCATGGACATTGGGCAATTCAACCCAGTCATATGCATCGGCATAGACGGCAAGATACCAAGCCTCGATCTCGGCAGGAGCAATGCCAGCCAGAAGAGCAAAATTGCCTGTTACCATGAGGCGCTGGATATGATGCGCGTATGCATTGGCTTTGGTTTCTTCGACGACCTGCGCAATGCAATTCATCGCTGTTTGGCCGGTCCAGAAAAAGTCTGGGAGTTTTCGCGTGGCATTCAGCGCATTGCCTTGCGCATAGTCTGGCATCTGGTGCCAGTAAATGCCGCGCACATATTCACGCCAGCCTAAAATCTGGCGGATAAAGCCCTCCACCGCATTTAGCGGCGCTTTGCCTTTTTTCCAGGCGCGCTCTGCCGCGATACATGCTTCTCGCGCGGTCAGGAGACCGCAATTGAGATAGGGTGAAATAATTGAATGAAACAGAAAGGGCTCGCCCTGTTTCATCGCGTCCTGAAAGTCACCGAAATTGGACAAGCAATCTGCGATGAAGTGATTGAGGGCAGACAGAGCATCTTCACGCGTCACCGCCCAGCCAAAGTTCTCAAGCGTGCCGATGTGATTTTCAAAGCGCGCGTTGACCAGCGCGAGGACGTCCTTCGTGATGGCATCATGCGTAAAGCGACGGCGTTTTGGGGCCTTGACGCTGGCGGGCAGGCTCTTGCGATTGTCGTGGTCGAAATTCCACTGGCCGCCGGCAGGCTCATCGCCGTCCATCAAAAGCCCGCTTTCGCGGCGCATTTCGCGATAGAAAAATTCCATGCGGAAAGATTTGCGTCCCTCCGCCCAGCGCGCAAAACGGCCTCTCGTGCAAAAGAAACGATCGTCATCACGTATCTCGACGGGTAGACCAAAGCGCTCTGACCAGTCGCGCATCATCTCCAGCACGCGCCATTCACCGGGTTCGGTCACAATGATCTGCGTGATCTTGTGCTTTTTAATGGCGCGCGCGATCTCGCCGGAAAAGGAGCCGGAATTGTGGGCGTCATCCAGCTTTACATAATCGACCTTCATCCCCTCTTCGCTCAGTGATTGGGCGAAATGGCGCATAGCGGAGAGGATGAGAGCAATCTTCTGCTTGTGATGGGGGACGTAAGTCGTCTCTTCCATCACCTCGGCCATGAGGATGATATCTCGTTTGGCGTCCAACCCATCAAGGCTCGAGATTTCGCGCGTCAATTGGTCGCCGAGAATGAGGCGAAGCGTGGTCATCGGGCCAATCCAGACGTAAAGGGGAATGCGTAAGTCATGGAAGTGATACGCAAACCGCCTTGCCGCGGTTCAGGAGAAGCTGTTTTGGCAAAGATGCAGAAAAAGGGCGATCTGCCGCAAAAGGACTGTCTGGTCTGCGGGCGGCCTTTCACCTGGCGCAAGAAATGGGAAAAGGTCTGGGACGAGGTAAAATATTGCTCGGACCGCTGCCGGAGCGAGCGCGTCAAACCCGCGCGCGGCTGAGTGCGGCCCATTCGCGCGTGCGCGCTTCCGGGTCGGCGTGCCCCAGCACATCGGTCGAGACAGCCGCACTGTCGGCACCTGCATCCAGCACCGCGCTCGCACGCTCGACGGTGAGGCCACCAATGGCCACCAGCGGCACGTCACCCACCAAAGCTTTCCACTCACTCACACGCGCAACGCCTTGTGGCGCCCAATCCAATTGTTTCAGCGTGGTCGGATAGACCGGGCCAAGCGCCACATAATCGGGCTTGAGAGCAAGCGCTGCGGCCAGCTCATTCGGGTCATGCGTGCTGATGCCGAGACGGCATTTGGCTTGGCTAATGGCAGTCAGATCAGCCTCGGCCAGATCTTCCTGACCCAGATGGATGAAGTTGCAGGCTTCTTCCAGAGCGAGGCGCCAATAATCATTGATCACCAAAGTCGCGCCTGCCGCTTCACACAAAGTCCGCGCGCGCTTGATTTCAGCGCGCACAAACTCTTCCGGCTTGTCCTTGATGCGCAATTGCACAAGACGCAGACCGTGCGGCAGAAGCCGCTCGAGCCAATGCGTGCTGTCGATGATCAGATAAAAGGGATCGAGTTTCATTTCTGCCTTTTGGCCAGCCATGCGCGGAACATGGCGATTTCTTTTTCCTGAGCGGCAATGATCTCTTGCGCTATTTTCTTGATCTCAGGGTCGGCGCCATATTGCAAGACGATCTTGGCCATATCCACGGCGCCCTGATGATGCGGGATCATGCCTTGGACGAAATCAACGTCAGCATTGCCCGTCATGGGGATATTCATGTCGCGGTGCATCTTGTCATTGGCGTCTTGAAAAGCCTTTGACGATGGTGACGCAGGCATAGTGGCCGCGCCATGTTGCGCGTGGCCTGAGTGATGCTGTTGCGCCAAGGCTGGCAAGGCCAGTGCGAGGGTTGTGGCAGCTATAAGCAGAAGACGCATGGTTTTCTCCCTTCAGTCGATCGATGAAAAGCGCAGACGCAGAGCATTGCTGATCACGCTGACAGAGGACAGCGCCATTGCAGCAGCAGCCATGATAGGCGAGAGCAAAATGCCGAAGAACGGATAAAGAATACCAGCCGCAATCGGCACGCCTAGCGAATTATAGATGAAGGCCAGAAAAAGGTTCTGGCGGATATTGCCCATCACATGGCGTGAGAGATGGCGCGCGCGCACAATGCCTTGCAGGTCGCCCTTCAGCAAAGTGATGCCCGCGCTTTCAATCGCCACATCTGTGCCTGTGCCCATGGCAATGCCGACATCGGCAGCGGCGAGTGCTGGCGCATCATTCACGCCATCACCAGCCATAGCGACAATGCGTCCTTGCGCGCGCAATTTTTCAATCACGGCGCGTTTTTGATCGGGCAGAACCTCGGCTTCGATTTCGGTAATGCCGAGTTGCTGCGCAACAGCTTGCGCTGTGGTGCGATTGTCGCCCGTCAGCATGACAATGCGCAATCCGTCCCGCTTCAGGGCTTGTAAAGCGGCAGGCGTGGTGGCTTTCACCGGATCGGCAATGGCAAGCACGCCCGCCAGCTTGCCATCCACGGCCAGAAAGACGGCTGTCGCACCTGATCGGCGCAGATCATCGGCTTTTGCTGCAAGCGGCTCTGTTGCAATGCCTTGCGAAGCGAGGAAGGCCGCGTGTCCGATGGCGAGCTTGCGTCCATCGACAAGGCCGACAGCGCCTTGACCCACCGGCTGATTGAATTGCTCAACATTGCTGAGGGAGAGCCCTTTTTCGCGCGCAGCCTGCACAATGGCCGAGGCCAGAGGATGTTCGCTCGGCGCTTCCAAACTTGCTGCAAGGCGCAACATGTCGTTGCTGTCGATACCATCTACTGTCGCGATCTCGGTGACGCGTGGCTTGCCTTCGGTCAGCGTGCCCGTCTTGTCGATGACGAGCGTATCGATTTTTTCCATCCGCTCCAGCGCTTCGGCATTGCGGATCAAAACGCCAGCCTGAGCGCCGCGTCCCACGCCGACCATGATAGACATGGGCGTGGCAAGACCCAGAGCGCAGGGGCAGGCAATGATGAGCACGGATACAGCAGCCACAAGACCGAAGGTCATGCGAGGTTCCGGCCCAAAGAGCGACCATGCAACAAAGGCCAGCACAGCGACGGAGAGAACAAGCGGCACAAACCATCCGGCCACCTGATCGGCAAGCCGCTGGATTGGTGCGCGTGAGCGCTGTGCATTGGCGACCATTTGCACGATTTGCGAGAGCATCGTGTCGCGACCAATTTTGTCCGCGCGCATGATGAAAGCGCCTGTGCCGTTGATTGTCCCGCCGATGACTTTAGCGCCCACATCTTTGGTGACGGGCATGCTTTCGCCTGTGACGAAAGATTCATCCACCGCGCTGCGGCCCTCGATCACTACGCCATCGAGCGGCACTTTATCGCCGGGGCGCACACGCAAGCGGTCGCCGACGCTTGCCAGATCAAGCGCAATCTCTTCGTCAGAGCCATCGTCCTTCATGCGACGTGCTGTCATGGGCGCGAGATTGAGCAGCGCGCGAATGGCACTGCCTGTTTGCTCACGCGCCCGCAGTTCCAGCACTTGTCCGACAAGAACCAGAACGATGATGACGGAGGCCGCTTCAAAATAGATCGGTACAGAGCCATCATGATGATGGAAGGCATGTGGAAACAGGCCGGGCGCAAACAGCGCAACAAGGCTGTAGGCAAAAGCTACGCCCGTGCCCATCGCAATCAACGTAAACATATTGAGGTTTCGCGTTTTCAGCGACAGCCAACCACGCTCGAAGAAAGGTCGCCCCGCCCACAAGACGATGGGCAGAGAGAAAGCCAATTGAATGAGGCCTGAAATGAAAGGCGGCATCCAGTCGAAGCCGCCGACATGGCTGCCCATTTCCAGAATGACAATGGGGAGCACAAGTGGGCCTGCCAGAATGAGGCGGCGCAGAAAATCGATATATTCCGGATTGGGTCCTGTATCAGCGCTTGGCATATCAGGCTCCAGCGCCATGCCGCAAATAGGGCAAGTGCCGGGACCAATCTGGCGAATTTCCGGATCCATCGGGCAAGTATAGATCGTGCCTTCTGGCACAGGTGCTGCGGGTGCTGCGAGTGTTTCGCCCGTGTAGCGTTCCGGTTCTTTTTCGAATTTTGTTTCGCAGCCTGCGGAGCAAAAATAATAGCTCTTCTTATTATGGCGCAGCGCATATTTGGCGCTGGCAACATTCACATCCATGCCGCAGACAAGATCTTTCGCCGTGCGCGTCAGATAGAAAGATGTGTCCCCATCAAATTTTGTTTTGCAGCCATTTCCGCAGAAAAAGAAATCACGATCATCCACGCGGCTTGTGGGTTTTGAACCGTCGGTCTTGGCCATCATGCCGCAGACAGGATCGCGCGCTTCAGCGGGTAGGGGCGCGGAGGCGGCATGATCCGCGCAGCAGGAACCGGTCGGTGAATGCTGATGGTCGCTCATGGGGCCGCCCTTTTGGAAGTCTTATGTTCATGGATACACCTTCTCAGTGTGAGAAGGTCAAGCCAATGCGAGCTTGAGCGAGGCTATCAGAGCCGAAAGGTTGGCCCGCAATCGTGAATTGTGCCGTCATCGAGCCCCAACGCACGGGCGCGCGGGCCTTCAAAGCCAAAAAGTTCGAGATAAAGCGCAGACCATGGTGTCAGCGGGTCGAAGGCTTGCGGATCACCGGGCGAAAGCCAGGCCACGCGCTCGGCTTCTTGCGGATTGACGCGCGGCATCTCTTCGACAATGCCGACGAAAACATCGACACATTCATGCTCGGTAAGATGGCCGACACGGGCCCGGTAGCGCACACGCGCGAGCGGCTTCAGCTCTGTCTTCACGCGCAATTCCTGAAACAGGCGGCGTTTTGCGGCAGCGGCAGAACTCTCGCCAGCCATCTGGTGCGAGCAGCAGGCATTGGTCCACAGGCCGCCGCAATGATATTTGGTGAAAGCGCGTTGCTGAAGCAATTGGCGGCCCGAACGATCCACCAGAATGATCGAAATGGCCGCATGATAAAGCCCGCGCATATGTGCTGCATGTTTGCCTAAAGTGCCGATGGGCTTGTCCTGCGCATCCAGCAGCACGACCCCGCGCGGATCGGGGCGCAGATTATGACCCATGCTGACAGGTGTGCTCATCAGTGGGTTCTCAATAATGAGGCGGCGGCGGTTCCGCCGGTCCGGCTTGGCGCGCGCTGGTTTCAGCTTCTTGCACGCGGTCGCTCAATTGCTCATAGGCGCGCTTCAAGCGGTCGATCGTGGTCCATTGATCGGTGATGATGCGGTTGAGATCTTCAATCGCCTGCGCTTGATGGGCGACTGTTGTCTCCAGCGTCTCCAACCGACCCAAGACCTCTGACATAAGCTTAAGTCTCCTCAGCCGCGCGCTGGAAGCGCGGGGCCAGCAAATTGAGGGTCAGTCCTGCCATGACCAATCCTGCGGCGGCAAGCTTCCACATGGGGAGGCTTTCGCCAAGCCAGAAAGAAGAAGCAGCAAAGCCGAAAATGGGGACGAGCAAAGCCATCGGCGTCACAAGGGCGGCCGGATGGCGCGCCAGAAGCCAGCCCCAGGCCACATAGCCAAACAGCGAATTGCCTACCGCCTGCCAGATCACGGTGCCCCATGTGCCAAGATTTGCCTCTTGCAGGCCTTGCATCATGGCCTGGGGCCCTTCCACCAGCCACGACAGGGCAAAGAGCGAGGGCGCGGCAAAGAAGCTCGACCAAGCGACATAGGCCAGCATGTTGATGCGCCCCGCCTTGCGGCTCGCCATATTGCCCAGCGCCCAGCAAAAGGCAGCGCCCAGCACCAGCAACAGGCCCGTCATGCTGGTTTGCGCATCCGTATGCAGCGCAATGACGACCAGCCCGGAGGCAGCAAGCAGCAGCGCACCCCATTGCAAGGGTTTGACGCGCTCACCATCCAGCGTCAGTGCCAAGACAATGGTGAAGAAGACTTGCGTCTGCGCAACAAGCGAGGCGAGGGCGGGCGAAATATGTCCGTTCAGCGCCGTAAAGATCAGGCCGAATTGTCCCAGACCAATGAAGAACCCGTAGGCTGCCAGATTGCGCCAAGGAACATGGGGACGCGGCAGAAAGAAGACGACAGGAAAGATCACCAAGGTGAATCGAAGCGCGGCAAAGAAGAGCGGCGGCAAATGTGCGAGCCCTTCTTTCATCACCACAAAATTGCTGCCCCACACGGCCATAACGGCCACGGCCAAAAGCGTATGCGAGAGAGGCAGGGTTGAGCGTTCAGTCACGTCGCCGAACTCTTGCGCACTTTGGCGCCATCAAGCCCCCACATGATGAGCGGCACAGCGGCGACCAGTGCGGCAAAGACGCCAGACGCTGGCAGGCCAAGTGCTGAAATCAGTGGACCTGTGATGAGCGATAGAACAAGGCTTGTGCCGCCAGCCCAGGAATCATTCGTGCCAATGGCGCGCCCGCGCATCGATGTTTCAACTTCGTCCGCCAGCAATGCGGTGGAAGCGACATTGGTCATGGCCCAACCGATGCCGACAAGAAATGTGCCGAAAGTGATCGGGACATAGCCTGTCGTCAGACCCACAAGAGCAGCGCCCGCAATGGTCAGCACCAGACCCGGATACATAATCTTTGCGCGGCCGATACGGTCCGACAATTTTCCGATGGGGATCGAAAAAGCAAACATGCCGGCTGAATGAAACAGATGCGCCCAAGCAATGGCGGTGAGGGAATGGCCGTGATGCTGCAAGACGAGCGAGGTGAGCACCATGACAATCGACATATTGCCTTGAGCCGCCGCATTGGCGGCAATGGCGAGGCGAGTCGGGGCATATTTCATCAAGGAGCCGCCAGAGAACTTTTCGCCTTTGCTGACGGCGTGCTGGGGTTCCACATAGCCCGGATAATAAGCGGCGAGATTTTGTCCGATTTCTTTCGGGTCGGGGCGCACGAAATAAACAAGGACGGCGCCGATGATGATCAACACAGGCAGCATCAACCAAGGCAGAACGAGCGCTTGTCCGACACCTGCCGCAGCCATGCGCTCGCCAAGATTGACGACAGCAGGCGAGAGAATGAGTCCGGCAAATGTGCCTAGCGCAATATAGCCGAGCGCTTGTCCGCGCAGCACGGAGGGAAACATATCGGTGGCACCAACACGCATCTGCTGTGCGGCATTCATACCCATGCCGAAAATCAGAATGCCGACAATGACGCCTGCGAGATTGGCGAAATCCTGTCCGAAGGCAATGATGAATGTGCCGACCATGGCCAGCGCAAGACCCAATAAAATGCCGGGCTTGCGGCCATAGGAATCGGTGATCTTGCCAATCGGATAAGAGACCAGAAAACGTGATAGGCCGATCAGCGCGACAGACAGGCCTGCCAGATCATTCGATCCGCTAATGCCAACAATCATCAAGGGCCCGAGCCCGTAGATGAATTGCATGCCCGCGCCCGTAAAACTTTGCGACAAAGCAAACAGCGCCATATTGCGCTTGATCAGGGCCGGAACGACAATTTTCACAGGCGAGCCACTTCTTGTTTTCTTCGGGCATTAAAAAAGGCGGCGTTTTCACGCCGCCTTGTTCGTCTTAGTCGCCAGGGATCTGGCGAACGGCGCCTTTAGCAGCACTTGTTGCCAGCATGGCATAAGCGCGCAAGGCGGTGGTGACTTTGCGCTGGCGCGGCTTGGCCGGTTTCCACGCATCCTTGCCCTTGGCTTCCATGGCCGCGCGGCGCTTGGCGAGTTCTTCATCGCTGATCGCCACGCGCAGAATGCGCTTCGGGATATTGATCTCGATCAGATCGCCTTCTTCAACGAGACCAATCGCGCCACCTTCAGCCGCTTCCGGCGAGCAGTGCCCGATGGAAAGACCCGATGTGCCACCCGAGAAGCGCCCATCCGTGATCAGCGCGCAAGCTTTGCCGAGGCCCTTCGATTTCAGATAGCTCGTCGGATAGAGCATTTCCTGCATGCCGGGGCCGCCGCGTGGACCTTCGTAACGGATGACGACAACATCGCCCGCTTTGATCTTGCCGCGCAGGATGGCATCGACCGTATCGTCTTGGCTTTCAAAGACGCGCGCGGGGCCTGAGAAGACATGGATGCTCTCATCAACGCCTGCAGTTTTCACAATGCAGCCATCGAGCGCAATATTGCCGGAGAGAACGGCCAGACCGCCATCTTTCAAGAAAGCGTGCTCAGCATCACGGATCACGCCTGTCTGGCGATCTTCATCGAGATCATCCCAGCGACGTGATTGCGAGAAAGCGACTTGTGTCGGTACGCCACCTGGAGCTGCTCGGAAGAATTCGCGCACGCTTTCGCTCTTGGTGCGCGAAATATCCCAGCGGTCCAAAGCATCGCCCATGGTCGGCGCATGCACGGTCGGTGTGTCTGTGTGCAGCAGGCCCGCACGATCAAGCTGGCCGAGAATAGACATAATGCCACCAGCGCGATGCACATCTTCAATATGCACATCGGCAATGGCGGGCGCGACTTTGCACAGCACGGGGACGCGACGCGACAGGCGATCAATGTCTTCCATGGTGAAATTGATGTCGCCTTCATAGGCGGCAGCAAGAATGTGCAAAACCGTATTGGTCGAGCCGCCCATGGAAATGTCGAGCGTCATTGCATTTTCGAAAGCTTTGAAATTGGCGACATTGCGCGGCAGTACGCTTTCATCATTCTGTTCATAATAGCGGCGCGCCAGATCAACGATCAGATGACCCGCTTCAACGAAGAGGCGCTTGCGATCTGCGTGTGTGGCGAGTGTCGTGCCATTGCCCGGCAGCGACAGGCCCAGAGCTTCAGTCAGGCAATTCATCGAATTGGCAGTGAACATGCCCGAGCACGAGCCGCAGGTCGGGCAAGCCGAGCGCTCAATCGCATTGACTTCTTCATCGGAATATTTGTCGTCGGCGGCTGCCACCATGGCGTCGATCAGATCGACCTTATGCGACTTGCCATCGTGAATATATTTGCCGGCTTCCATCGGGCCTCCGGAAACAAAGACCACCGGAATATTGAGGCGCATGGCGGCCATCAACATGCCGGGTGTGATCTTGTCGCAATTGGAAATGCAGACGATGGCATCGGCGCAATGCGCATTGACCATATATTCGACCGCGTCGGCGATGACTTCGCGCGAGGGCAGCGAATAGAGCATGCCGTCATGGCCCATGGCGATGCCGTCATCGACTGCAATCGTGTTGAATTCTTTGGCCACGCCGCCGGCTTTTTCGACTTCGCGCGCAACCAGCTGGCCCATGTCTTTCAGATGCACATGGCCCGGCACGAATTGGGTGAAGCTATTGGCGATGGCGATGATCGGCTTGCCGAAATCCTCGTCTTTCATGCCCGTGGCGCGCCAAAGGCCGCGCGCGCCCGCCATATTGCGGCCGTGGGTCGTGGTGCGGGAACGATATGCAGGCATGGGGTCACCGAAAATGTCGAGAAACGCCGCGCAGGGCAGGCATGGCTGCCCCGGGCGCTGAACCAATAATGGGTGTTCTGGGCGAGGTCAAAAAGCCCTCAATGAGGCGATCACGCATCTTTGGTTGGGGCCGGATTGATGCTCCCCGCCTAAGGCTTGGGCCAGACTGCCCTTTTCCGGGCGAAAGGGGCGCTTGAGGCTGATTTGGCCCCAAGGGTGCTGGCTTGGCGCGGGTTTTGCTCCTCTCTGGTCAGCTTTGCGCCGGTTTGTTTGGAAGCTCGCCGGTGCAAGCCCGCCTCTTGAGGCGTTTCCTCCCAGACTTGCCCGCCCCTTTCAAAAAGGGGCGGGCTTTTTCTTGGGGGCTTCGCCCCTCTTGGGCCCGCCCTTCCAAAGCCGCTTTCCTTCGGCCAGAATGCCGCTCCAAGCGCGGATCATAAAAACCGCGCGGTAACATCGGGAGGAAATCGATGGCCTTTTCGGCTTGGCGCGGCATTGCCGGCATTATTCATCCAACCTTGCGCCCGGGCGCGACGGAAGAATTCATCCGGCTTTTGCCAGAAGGCATTGGCGTGATTCCGCTGTTCATCAACATCACGCGCGGCACGCGCGAAGAATTCAAAACCGTGATGGGCGCCTATGAGCAGCAGATTGCACTTTGTGCCGAACAAAATTGCGATGCCATTCACCCCAATGGCGCGCCGCCTTTCATGGTCATGGGTCGCGAAGCTGAAACACGTCTCGTAGGTGAATGGGAAGCCAAATATAAAACGCCGATTTTCACGGCAGGTCAGAACCACATTGCCGCTTTGCGCGCGCTGGGCGCCAAAAGCATCATTGGCGCCTCTTATTTCCAGGGCGAGATCAACGATACGTTTGGGGCCTATTTCAAAGATGCGGGCTTTGATGTGCGCTGTATGGAAGGTGTCGAAGTGCCTTTCAACAAAGTGCAAGAACTCTCAGGCGAGCAGGTTTACAGCCACATCAAGAAAAGCTTCATCAAGCATAAGGGCGCCGACGCCATCTATATGCTGGGCTCGGGTTGGCGCACTTTGCATATTGTCGACATGCTCGAGCGCGATCTCGGCGTGCCTGTGGTTCATCCCGTGCCTGCGCGCGTCTGGGAATTCCAGAAGCGTCTGCATGTGAATGAAAAGCGTTCGGGCTTTGGTCACTTGCTCGAAGCGCTTCCTGCTATGGCTTAAGCCGCCTTTTGCGCGCGTGGCGCTTGTGATTGCAGCCAGCCTGCAATCATGCGCCACTCGCGTGATAAGGTTTTGCGACCCATAAACAAAGCCAGATGCCCGGCCTCCACTGTCACGGCGCGTTTGCGGGCCTTGGGTGTTCCCACAAGGTCCAGCACGCGCAATGCTTGTCGACGCGGTGCAATTTCATCGCGCGCGCCAGCCAGCACAAAGAGTGCTGCGCGGATGTTTTTCAGATCAATGCACCGACCCAGAACTTTGAATTCGCCTTTGGCCATTTCATTGCCCTTGATGATGCGCATCAAGAGGTCTCGTAAATAAGAAGCGGAGAGATCACCTTTGCGCTGTGCCCATGCACCAAATGCGGCAAGCGCATCCAGATCTTTGCGAGAGAATGAACCCAGGTCGCGCTGCATTGCATCCAAGCCGGAGAGTTCTGTTGTTTTATTGATAGCCATTGGTGCTAGCCAATCTTCTGCAGCAACCAAATTGCGCGGTAAGGTTTGCAGCTTGCCCGCGTGATAGGTCAGCAATGATAATTGTGCGTCCATATCAACAGGCGTTCCGGCGAGAACAAGTTTTTCGACTTTGCTTGGAAAGCGGGCGGCGAGCAGCAGTGCGAAAAGTCCACCCAGAGAAAGCCCGACAAGATTGACCCGTCCTCCCAGATCATCAATGGCGATGGCGAGATCGGACATGCAGGCATCGATGGATTGTTCAGCGCTGTCTGGTGTGAGCTTGCGCCAATCGGCCAGATGGATCGCGTCGTGCCCGGCGTTGAGCAATGTCTCAATCAGCGAATTGCCGGCGTAGAGATCCACAAAGCCAGCGTCATGCACGGCCAGGGGCGGGATGATGAGAGTGGGGATATCCGCCGATTTTCGCGACCGACCAAAGCGGCGCATGCGCATGGTGCGATAACGCCCGACAGAAGTGTTTCTTGAACTGAAACATTCGACCTGAGCTGAGCCTTTTAGATGATGTCTGAACTGTGCAACCCAATCTTGTGATTTTTCTGAAAGATCGCTGTGAGAGAATGACTTCTGCATTTTCGCCATGATGAAAATGACCTTAAGAAAGTGAGAATCAAAAAATGAAAAACAAAAAACCCTCAGCATCGGTAGCGAAGCTGAGGGTTTCTTGCAAACGGAGCTGTATTTATTTTTTCACGCCACCTTGGTCTTGGCTGTTTGAAGCAAGTGCCAGATGCGCGCGGGTGTCGCGGGCATGGGCACATCTTGGATGCCATAAAGACTGAGCGCATCGGCCAGAGCATTGGCGACCGCCGGCAAGGCGCCCACGCAACCGGCTTCGCCCGCCCCCTTCACGCCGAGCGGATTGGTCTTGGTGGGCACTGGATTGCTGACCACATCAATCGGGCAGAAATGATCAGCCTTGGGCATAGCGTAATCCATGAAGGAGCCCGCCAGCAATTCGCCGCTCTCAGGATCATAGGTCAGATCTTCCATCAGCATCTGGCCGACGCCTTGTGAAATGCCGCCGTGAATCTGTCCCTTGAGCAGCAACGGATTGAGCACGTTGCCGACATCATCCACGACATTGTAGCGCAGGATTTCGACGACACCTGTCTCTTCGTCAATTTCCAATTCGCAGACATGGCTGCCGCTAGGGTAGTTCATGAGATCATTGGCATAGACGGCATTGGCAATGAGGCCGACTTCCATCCCTTCGGGCAGATTTTTGGGATTGGTCGAGCCGCGTGCCACTTCGCTGATTGACAGGCTCTGGTTCGTCTTGCGGCCTGTGAAAATCCCGTCTTTGAAATCGACATCTTCGTCGCCAAGCATTTTCTTGGCGATCTTGGTGGCCTTATCGACAATCTTTTCCGCTGCAAGATAAAGCGCGGAGCCGCCGACTGTTGCTGTGCGCGATCCGCCCGTGCCTTCGCCGAAGAAGACCGCATCCGTATCGCCCTGCACATAATGCACATCACTCGGCTTCATACCGAGGCGGTCACAGACGAGTTGTTTGAATACGGTCTCGTGGCCTTGTCCTTGCGTCACCGCGCCCGAAAGAATGGTCACAGTGCCCGAACGGTCGAAGCGGATTTCCGCGCCCTCGAAACCGGGAGCAGCCGCCTTTTCGATTGAATTGGACAGACCAATGCCGCGCAGCTTGCCGCGTTGGCGCGCTTCCTTGCGGCGCTCTTCAAAGCCTTTCCAGTCGGCCATTTCGAGCACCATATCCATGCCCTTTTCAAACTCGCCTGAGTCATAAAGGAACTTGAGTGGCGTCTGATAGGGCAGGGCTTCGACCGGAATGATGTTCTTGCGGCGGATTTCCGCCTTGTCCATTTTCAATTCATTGGCGGCAAGATCGATGATGCGCTCAATCACATAAGCAGCCTCGGGGCGGCCATTGCCGCGATAGGGCCGCATCGGATTGGTGTTGGTGAAAACCGCTGTGACATCGACGTGAATAGCAGGCGTTGTATAGACGCCAGCAAGCGTGCCGAGATTAGATGTCGCGCCGCCATCACCGCCGGGCTGCAAATAAGCGCCGACATTAGCGATGGTCTTGACTTGCAGACCCAAGAACTTGCCGTCCTTGGTCAAAGCAAGTGCGGCTTCCGTCACATTGTCGCGCGCCTGCGCATCCGACAGAAAACCTTCCGAGCGTGTCGAAGTCCATTTAACCGGACGGCCGATCACTTTTGATGCGAAGAGCGTGAGCGCGACTTCATTATAGACGCCCGACTTCATGCCAAACGAGCCGCCAATATCGCCGGCAATCACATGCACTTTGCTTTCGGGTACACGCAGAGTGCGCGCCAATTGGCCACGATAATGAATGGCGCGCTGAAGCGTTGTGTAGATCGTGTAGCGATCGGCGGCCTGGTCATAATAGCCGACGCAAGCGCGCGGCTCCATGGTGGCAGCGGTCACGCGATTGATGACGAATTTATGCCGCACAACCACATCAGCTTTTTTGAAAGCTTCTTCGGTCGCTTCCTTATTGCCTTCCTGATGCACGAAAGAAATATTATTGGCGCAATCGTCCCAGACGAGTGGCGTCCCATCATTGGGCGCATTGCCGGTGACGATATTGGCAGGCAGCGGCTGATAATCGACGACCACGGCTTCGGCGGCATCCAGCGCCTGCAAGCGTGTTTCAGCGACAACGAAAGCAACATAATCGCCAACCCAGCGCACTTTGTCAGAGGTCATCGCGGGGAATTTGCCCGTATGCATGGGCGAGCCATCACGGCGCTTGCGGCCCTTGGGCATGGGCAGGTCAGCGTAGCCGGATTTTTTCCAGTCTTCGCCGGTGAGCACGCAGAGCACGCCGGGCATGGCTTCCGCGGCGCTGGTGTCGATTTTCAGAATTTTCGCATGGGCGTGTTTGGAGCGAACAACAACGCCGAAGGTCTGGCCCGGCATGCTGATATCGTCGGCATAGCGGCCACCGCCGCGGATGAGGCGCGGATCCTCGAAGCGAGGCACCGGCTGGCCGAGCGCATATTCACCCATCGTATCCATCCCTATTTACGTTTGATGTCAGGCTTCAGGCCGCTGGGGCCCGTTCTTGAACCCCTTTATCCCGCGAGCGCGGGCAAAGCTCAAGCGGTCGCGCGGGGCTGTTCAGCTCAGGCTGGCGGAGATTTCGATTTCAATACGCTTTTCGGGGGCCGAATAGCCGCCCACTTGCGTCAAAACCGGCGTCACCGGGCAATCGGCAAAAAAGCGGTCGAGCAGCACCAGCGCCTCGCGCGGGTCCTGTTCGCGGTCCACAAAGACCGACATGACTTTGGCGCGTGACACTTGGCTGCCAGCCATCTTGAGCGACAGGTCAATGGCCTGTCGAATGGCTGGAACCTGTGCGCTGAGGCCCTCCGTCGTATCGGTAATGCCCGACAGAAAGACGAGCCCGTCGAGCGTCACATAGCGGGGAGGGGCAATGACGGGGTCATAATCGACCACGCTTTTCACCGCACGCGGATCGCGCGGCACGAGCACGGAGAGATCCAGCCGCACGCGCCCGTCTTCGGGCAGGCGGCGGGCATCGAAAAAGCTCGAGCTTGATCCACGCAACGGCCCCACCAATGTCGCGCGACGCACATCGCTCGCCAATTGGCGATTGGCGCGGCTGTCGGTGAAGAGGCGCGAGCGCACAATATGACGACGGTCGAGACCTTCCTCGCGGATGATCTCGAGCCCTTGATCAATGAGCTGTGCGGTTTCTTCCTCCACGCTGCCATCGGCTGCGCCGATGAGTGACAGCGTGAAGAGATCGCGCCCGTCAATGCGGGTCCATTCGGTCGAAAACATCAGGACTTTTTCAGCAGATGCCGCGCAATGACCATTTTCATCACTTCGGTCGCGCCTTCCGTGATGCGGAACGAGCGCTGCTGACGCCAGAATTTTTCAATCGGCAGATCAGTGGTCAGGCCCATGCCGCCAAAAATCTGCATGCAGCGATCAACGACACGGAACGCCATTTCGTCTGCGTTGGATTTGCAAATATAGGCATCGACACGCGTGTCTTCACCAGCATCCATTTTGCAGGCAGCTTCATAAACCAGAAGGCGGGCTTGCTTCAGTTCGACATAGCTGTCGACGAGCATGAATTGAATGGCCTGGCGTTCCGAGAGCGGCTTGCCGAAAGTGACGCGCTGCTTGGAATAATCAATCGCCATATCGAGGCAGCGTTCCGCCACGCCCAGCGCACGAGCGCCATGCTTGATGCGGCCCACACCCAGCCATTTCTGGCCGAATTTGAAACCTTCGCCTTCTTCACCGACGCGGTTTTTGGCGGGTACGCGCACATTGTCGAAGACGATTTCGCACGGAGAGTCGCCCATCATGGTTTGATATTTGGTCGAGATGCGCACGCCCGGCAGATTCATATCAACGAGGAAGCAGGAAATGCCGCCGCGTGAGCCTTTCGAACGGTCTGTTGCAGCCATGACTTGCGCAAAGTCGGCCTTGTCAGCATGGCTGATGTAGCGCTTCACACCGTTGATGACATAATCATCGCCGTCGCGCACAGCGACCGTGCGCATGGAGCCCGGATCCGAGCCCGCATCAGGCTCAGTCTGCGCAAAGCAAGCGCGCTTTTCGCCGCGCAGAACCGGCATCAAATATTTTTCGCGCATTTCGCCTTCGAGCGAAAAGAGAATGGCGCGCACAGCCGGGCCAATCATGCTTTCGCCGCGTGTGGGCAAAGCGATGGTGCGGGCCAATTCTTCCCACACAACAACGCGCGGCATGATGCCAAGGCCCGGACCTCCGAATTCTTCGGGCACTTCCATTTGCCAAATGCCAAGGTCTTTCGCGCCTTTTTGGAATTTCTCACGCCACTCAGGCTTTAGTTCCTCGCCAATCAGCGTTTCACGCTCATAGGGGATCATTTCCTTGTCGACGTAGCGGCGCAGATTGTCTTTCAGCAGACGCAGTTCTTCTGGCAGCGAGAAATCCATGTTTAACCTCCCTGCGGGGTCCCTCTTATGCCGGGGCTCCCGCTTCTTTCTTATCTAGAGCCAGCATCGGGGATCAGGGGGCGCAAATCAAGCCCCTCAGGTCTTTGACCGGCCCGCCAAAACAGACAGGATCTCGTTTGTTTTCATCACATCCGCATATTTGTGATGAAGATCGAAAAGATTGACCTTGTGGGAAATCTCGCTGCGGTCGAAGCAGCATTCCTCGGCCATGACCATATGAAAGCCGTTCGAATAGCCATCGACCGTGGTGGCGCGTACGCAACCCGATGTGCTCTCGCCGATCACAATCACTGTGTCGATGCGTAATTGGGTCAGATGCGCCAGCAGGGGCGTTCCATAAAAGCCGCTGGCGCGTTGCTTGGTGATCACCACATCGCCCTGTTGCGGGGCCCATTCGGGGCGAATGTCATAGGCGTTGGAGCGGTCGCCCAGGCTGCGCCGATTGGTGGCTTTGATGGCTGTGGGCTTGGAGGCCTCACGCGTATCGCCTGTGGTGTAGAAAATCGGCAGGCCCGCGGCGCGCGCGGCGGCAAAGAGCTTCTTCGTCGGCTCGATCGCCGTCCAGGCATGGATGCCGCAGGAGGAGGGGTGATCTTTCGCCACTTCGGCCACAGGGCGCGGACCGCCTTCATAGGCAAGCTCGTAAAGATCAATCGCGAGCAGAGCCGCACTTGGGCCGATGTAGAGATCGCGCTTGTAATGTTTGTAGAGGTCGAGGATGTCAGCCGGGATCAGATCCTGCCAGCAATGATCTTCAAAGGAATCGACCATTTGCGCGCCTTTCTTGCTTTTGGCCCGGAGCGGTCCTCGGGCGGGGGAATATTAGGCGAGGGCGCAAGGCTCGCGCAATCGTCTTGCCGGGGACTGCCCAAGCGCCAGCTTATTGGCTTCACAGGCTTGTTTTGAATTAAATTTAGGTCTGATGCAGCCAAGCAGAGCTTGGCGGGCTGTGGCGCTCGCCCTATGTCAGGTGTGCAGCCCCGCGCGGGGTTGATTCTCCCCCTTTGAAGACAAGGCTCACAGTGACAAGCGGCACCGGACCAGAAGCTGTATCGACCGAGCCGCCGATGAGCACCAAGCAGCTCTTCTTAATGGTCTTTCCTTCGATCATGCTGCCCATGTTCATCAGCATGAGCGACCAGACGATTGTCGCCAGCGCTCTTCCCTCCATTGCGGCCGCGCTGGGTGATGTCGAGCGTATTTCGTGGGTGGTGATTTCCTATTTGATCGCAGTCACCATCGCCGCGCCCGTCTATGGCTATCTTGGTGATATTTATGGGCGGCGCCGCTTCATGTTTGTCGCGCTTGCGCTTTATCTGGGTGCCGCTGTGGCCAGTGCCTTTGCGCCCTCCATTACCGTGCTTGCTTTCACCCGCTTCCTGCAAGGGCTAGGCGGCGGTGGTCTTATGTCTCTGTCGCAGGCTTTGATCGGCGAGGCGGTGCCGCCGCGCCAGCGCGGCCAGTTCCAAGGTTATCTCGCAGGCATTGCAGTCACCGCTGCGTCGTTTGGTCCTGTGGCTGGCGCTTTTGTCACCGATCTCTTCGGTTGGCGCGCGGTCTTTCTGATGCATGTGCCGACAGGCATTCTTGCCGTGCTGTTGACGATGCGTTTGAAAGCGCGACCCGGCAATGGACAGCGCGGGTTCCGTTTTGATTTTCCGGGCCTGATTTATTTTGTCGGTTTCATTGTGCCTTTGTTGCTGGCGCTGGATCAGGTGCGTTCTTTGAGCGCAGAACAGCAATCCTTGGCACTTGGCCTTCTGGGTCTTGCTGTAGTCTCTTTCGTGCTTCTGATCCGCCGCGAATTCAGCATCGAAACGCCTTTGCTCCCGGTTCGTTTATTGCGGCAAGCGGCCATTTGGCGGGCGGATTTAATGGCGGCCTGCCATGGTGCGACGCTTGTCTCGCTGGTGTCTTTCATGCCGATTTATCTGCGTGCCGTGCATCAAGCCTCAGCTGGCGATATTTCAACGGTGCTTTTGTCGATCACCGCGGGCATTGGTTCGGGTTCGATTATCACAGGCCGCATTGTGTCGCGCACCGGTCGCACGATGATCTTGCCGTCTGTGACCTTGATGGTCACAACCTTCACGTTGATCATCTTTAGTTTCTATGGGTCTTCGCTGACCACGGTGCAGCTGTCGGCGCTGCTCTTTTTCAATTGCATCACCATGGGCTCGGTGATGGGCGTCGCGCAGATGACGGTGCAAACGGCGGCAGGTCCGCGCCAATTGGGTCAGGCGGCGAGCTCCGTGCAATTGTCGCGCTCGGTGGGGGCGTCGCTGGGAACAGCGGCCATCAGCACGATTCTCTTCACGACGCTCGCCGCACGTGATCCGGAAGCAGCCAAATTATTCGGTGCTATTTTGCAAGATCCGCAAGCCGCATTGGCGGGCCTGTCATCGGCGCGCCGTTTAGCAGTGACGGAAGAAGTAACGGCAGCTTTCCGCGTCGCCTTTTTGACCTTGGCAGGGTTCACAACCATCGGATCAATCCTCGCCTGGACCAATCCGATGCGCCGCGTCTGAGCTTTTAGCTCGTCATCAAAACCGGAATTTCGGCAAAGTTCATAATGTGGCTGGTTGCGCCACCAAAGAACATTTGCCGCAATCGGCTTTGTGTATAGGCGCCCTTGATCAAGAGATCGCCGCCCAAAGCTTCCACGCCGCGCAAGACTGCTTCACCGCTGTTGCGATGGCGCGCGCTGCGCAAGATGAATTCTGCGTTGACGCCATGTCTGCGCAGCATTTCGGCATAGAGATCGCCGGCCGGTCCATCTGAGCGGAATTCTTCAACCGTCATGACAATGACCTTCTGCGCTTTGAGCAGAAGAGGCATGGCCATGGCGCTGGCGCGTGCGGTCTCGACACTGTTGTTCCAGGCAATGACGACGGTCTCGCCCAG